>Ga0265780_10000409_pt1 | contig 67416 bp, 60 predicted proteins | sample P1T30metagenome_FD_192432 | JGI IMG/M metagenome (GOLD analysis project Ga0265780, IMG submission 192432) | Plant litter microbial communities from East Loma Ridge, Irvine, California - P1 T30 | ecosystem: Environmental > Terrestrial > Plant litter > Unclassified | place: USA: California...
TGCACTATCTCTACATTCTTTATTCTAAATCCTCTCAAAAGTTTTATATTGGCGAGACCAATAATTTAGAAGAGAGAATTTTAAAACCCAATAATCACGCCTATTCCAATTCTTTTACTAAGATTGCTGATGATTGGGAAATTGTTTTGACTTTTAAATGTAAAGATAGAGATGAGGCACATTATCTCGAAAGCTTTATTAAAAGAATGAAAAGCAAAACCTTTAACAACAAAATAATTAGTGATCCATCGATTCTAAAAGATATTTTATTGAAGAGAAAATCATAATGTGTCCCTGGTTCTCCCGAAGCCTCGGGACTGGAGGTACCACGAAACCCACTCAAACGAGTGGGTTTTTTGTTTTTAATATTTCTTATAATGCACTATCTCTACATTCTTTATTCTAAATCCTTCCAAAAGTTTTATATTGGCGAGACCAATAATTTAGAAGAAAGAATTTTAAAACACAATAATCACTCCTATTCCAATTCTTTTACTAAGATTGCTGATGATTGGGAAATTGTTTTAACTTTTAAATGTAAAGATAGAGATGAGGCACATTATCTCGAAAGGTTTATTAAAAGAATGAAAAGCAAAACCTTTAACAACAAAATAATTAGTGACCCATCGATTCTAAATGATATTTTATTGAAAAGAAAATCATAATGTGTCCCTGGTTCTCCCGAAGCCTCGGGACTGGAGGTACCACGAAACCCACTCAAACGAGTGGGTTTTTTTATACTTTTTAATTTAACCGCAAAGTTCGCAAAGAAAAAATGCAATCACGACGCTTCGGGATCGCTTTTTTTCTTTGTGTAGCCTTATGGCTAAAATTTATTCCTATTATATTAAATGTTTTAAAATCAAAATGTCAACAAATAAGTAGTTTTTGTTAAAAAAGTATTAAGTGAATAAAAAAATATCTTCTATATTCGTAAAACTGTATTTTTAGATTTCAATTATTAATAAGATCTCAAAGTTGTTTTATGAGCAAAACTTCTACTAAGGGCATTTGGAAAGTAATTTCAGCCTCTTCTATGGGCACCATGATCGAATGGTATGATTTTTACATTTTCGGCAGTTTGGCTGTCGTTATTTCAACAAAATTTTTCCCGACTGATAATCCGACCGCGGCATTTTTATCTACTTTGGCCACATTTGCTGCAGGATTTGTTGTTCGCCCATTCGGAGCTTTATTTTTTGGGAGACTTGGAGATATAATTGGCCGCAAATATACTTTTATGGCCACCTTATTATTAATGGGTGGCTCTACATTTTTAATTGGCTGCATTCCGAGTTACGAATCAATTGGTTTTTTTGCTCCGCTATTAGTATTGATTTTACGTCTACTTCAGGGACTTGCTCTTGGAGGTGAATATGGCGGTGCGGCGACCTATGTCGCAGAACATGCTCCGGCCAATCAAAAAGGATATTGGACTTCCTGGATTCAGACTACTGCTACTGTGGGTTTGTTTATTTCTTTGATGGTTATTTTGGCAACCAAAAACATTTTGTCACCAGAAGATTTTGATCTCTGGGGCTGGCGTGTTCCGTTTTGGGTTTCTATTGCAATGGTTGGCGTTTCTTATTTAATCCGCAAAAATATGGACGAATCTCCTGTTTTCGCAAAAGCAAAAAAAGAAGGAACAACCAGTACAAATCCGTTAAAAGAAAGTTTTGGAAACCGGTACAATTTAAAATTTGTTCTCCTTGCGCTCTTTGGGGCTACAATGGGACAAGGCGTTGTTTGGTATACGGGACAATTCTATGCAATGAGTTTTATGAAAACAGTTATGAATGTCGACTCCTCACAAGTAGATGAATTATTAGGGATTGCTCTTTTAATAGGTACGCCATTTTTTATTTTTTTTGGATGGCTGAGCGACAAGATTGGCCGTAAATACATTATGATGCTGGGAATGCTGCTCGCTATACTATCCTACAGATCAATCTACAAAGAGATGTACATCACTACTGATGTCAAACAAAAAACCGAGATAATAGAAAATCCTTTAGAAACAACAGAAGATAAAGAAGACGGGGGTTCTGTAACTATTCTTCAGAAAAAATACACTGACGGCACAACCGTTATTGAGAAAAAAACGTACATACCTAATAAGGAAGTACAATCAAGTGTTTCAATCACAATAAATTCAAGCGATAAATGGACTTTAATTTTCCTGGTTTTTATTCAGGTATTATTTGTAACGATGGTTTATGGACCGATTGCCGCATTTTTAGTCGAAATGTTTCCAACTAAAATCAGATACACTTCGATGTCGCTGCCGTATCATGTTGGAAATGGTATTTTTGGCGGATTACTTCCTGCCATTTCTACCTATTTTGTATCACATGCTAAAACAGCAGGAAAAGCCGATTTTTATCTGGACGGATTATGGTATCCTATCGTTATTGCCGGAATATCCTTTGTAATTGGAATGATTTATATTGACAACAAAAACAAAATTACTCACCTTTAAAATTTAAAAAATGAATGCGATTAAACAGATTTTAGGGGTTTTATGGATTGCCTTAGCATTAGCGGCTGCCTATTTTTGCATATTTGAATTTGGCTTACCAAAACTACTTTCAGATCAACAGGAAGATTTAGTATTTGGAGCCATTATTTTATTTATTCTTACACCTCTGATCGTTATGGGTTTAGGAACCTTTGGATATTATTCCTTAATTGGAGAATACAATAAAAAGAGATAGATCAAACTATTATAATAAAAGGGCTGCCTATATTTCACAGAACAGCCCTTTACATTACTAACCTAACCAAAATCTTCTAAAAGATTTATTTTTTAATAAATTTCACAACCTGAAACTTATTGTTTTCATCAATTGCTTTTACCAGATATAAGCCCGATGTTAAATCACTTACGTGAAATTGAAAATCAGAACTTCCAGCAGAATCGAAAGTCCTTACAATTTGCCCGTTCATCGAATAAATCTGCACTTTTGAACTTGCAAAACTCAATGTAAAATAATTTGCAACCGGATTTGGATACAAACTGACCAAGTTTTCTTTCTCAAAATCTCCTATTGCCAAATTTGCCTGTTTATTGCCGTAAATTCTATATTCGCCAGGTGCAAGATTTACAGCCGCATTGACATCTGTTACATTGACAGTAGAATTATCCATTAAATTAAACCAGGATCCTGCATACTGAAATCCGGGAATTATATTTTGAGAAGTGGTATCAAAATTTGCTAAGATTAGCACATCTTTTAACTGAGATGAAGCCAAAGTACTATTCGTAATTTTAATATTTATAGTTAACGAATTTGCATCAGACATTGTGACTGTTCCTAAAAACACAGGTTCTGCTTTTTTAAGCGTAATCATCTTTGCCCAATCGTTATAAATTTTATTTCGATTAGAATCGCCAAGCCAGTTCTCAGTCCACTGCGGCTGTGGTTTCGTATCTAATTTGCAATCGCCGGGAATTGTTACAGATTCATCATTTACACTTCCGTTATTACAGCTAAAGATAGAATCATCCATTCCTAATTCTCCAAAATGCCAAATCATTTTTGGACCCGGAATTAGCAATGAAACTGCTCCGATTGCCGACATTCTTGACAAAGCCGTGTTTAGATTTTTCACATTATACGTTCCGTTCACCGCTCCATATTGCACATTTTTATACATGAGACGTTCTTCATCATGACTTTCGGCGTAGCCCATTAAACGGTTTGCCGTAAATCCATGATTTGAACTACTCATTCTGAAAATATTGCTGTCAGACAAATAGCCCATCGATAATTGATTGTAGGCATTTGTCATTTTTCCCCACATCATAACTCCTTTAGCGGGAGATTCTGCTATTCTGTAATTTGCCCACTGCTGCTCTTCTGTATCCGAACCTAAATGCTCAAATATGGTATAATGTGTCGGATCCAGACTCCAGGAATAATCTGCATATTTTTTTAGAACATCAACTCTGTCTTGCTGATATTTATTTGTACAAGGTTCATCAGATCCCGAACAAGCCTGCGTAAATCCTTTAGTTAAGTCCCAACGAAAACCATCGATTTTGTATTCTTCGATCCATTGTTTGATAACACGATTTACATAATTTTGCGTTTTAAGCGATTGATGATTGAAATCTTCTCCAACACTATAGGTATGTTTTGCAACCGTATTGAAATAAGGATTTTCTGTTGTTGGAGATCCAAAACCGTCTCCATCCGGATCATTCATCCACATTCTAACCATCGGGTTTCTTCCGAAAGCATGATTTAAGGCAACGTCAAGGATTACGGCAATTCCGTTTTGGTGACACAAATCTATAAATTCTTTTAATTTGTCTGAAGTCCCGTAAAACTTATCCAAAGCCATGTGAAATGAAGTATTATAACCCCAGCTTTCATTGCCTTCAAATTCCATTACAGGCATTAACTCAATAGCGTTTATTTTTAAATTTTTAAAATAATCTATTTTATCTATTAGACTCTGATAACTCCTTGCTGCATCAAAATCACGGACTAAAACTTCATACACTACCAATTTTTCTTTTTCCGGTTTTGTAAAATTAGTTACCTGCCAATTGTAAGCCGTCTGCCCTGTTTTTAAAACGGTAACTTCAAAATTTTGACCAGCAGGATAAACCGGCATATTGGGATATTTAATGGCCGGAATATAAGGATCATCATAAGGAGAAAGTACCAATTTAGAATACGGATCTGCGGTTTTAACCATCGCTGGCGAACTGGCCGGAGGTGTTGCATCAACAACCCAGTATTGATAGGTATTATTTGCTCCTGAAACTAACCCATTTAATTCTAACCAGAATTTACCCGAAGCGGGATCCTTTTTCATAGCATAAGCCGATGTAGGCTGCCAGTTATTAAAACTTCCGGCAACATAAACAAAATCTTTAAGAGGTGCGTCTAAAACCAACGTAGCTTTTGTGGCATCAGCAGAATTGTAATTAATTCCATCAACCAAACCTGCAGGCATCGCTTCTGAAGCCGTATTCGGATTTACCACAACTGAAAACTTCTTAACTATTGTTTTTGCTCCCTGGGTTACGGTCAGTTCGTAACTTTGGTTGGTGGTTATATTCGGATGAGCATAAGAATAATTTGCTGTAGCAGCATTAGAATCTAGTACCGTTCCGTTTGATTTTAAAGAATAACTGGCATTACCATTTGTATTTGTGGCCGAAACTGTAAAGTTTGCACCCGAAGAGATAATCGAAGTACTGTTTTCTATTGGAGAATTTAAAGAAACCTGGAAAGAACCTACTTCAACAGTAATATCCTGCGATTTTTTATCTCCTATTGCATCTTTCGTTTTAACAAGGAAACCAATTCTACCAATACCATTTCTGGAAAAATATACAGATGGTGTAATAGTTTTGGTATAAGTATCTGTTCCTGCATTATATGTAAACTTACTAGCTTCGTTTGATGCTGTCCAGGCCCCATTAGACGGGCTGTCAGATTGATTGGTATCATTTACATCATAGGACCAGGACCAAAGATATAAAGCATGAGTTGTGGTAATTCCCCATGACGTTTCATTGACACTGCTTCCATTAATAGTAATAGTAACAGGAGTAGAATCTTCAAATGTTGCGGGGTTTATTGAATATGTGACTTGCTGAATCTGAGCAGAAACCGCTACCGACAACAATAAAAATAGTGTTAGTAAAATTCTTTTCATAATGATTGTGGTTTGTTTGGTTAGTTAGTCTGATTAAAAAAGGGCTATCACGAGATAGCCCTTTTTTAGTTATTAACTGAAGTTTTATTGATTTGGAATCATCAAATAACTTCCGTCCAAATCATTGAAATAAATTACATATTTAGATTTTGCTACTGGTATGTTTTCGCCGTTTCCTCCTCCTGAAAAAGAAGTGGTTCCTCCCCACGAAACATCCCAAGCATTATTTGCTCTGAATTTTAGTCCTCCATCATTTAATGATGTTGCACCCAAAGTCCAGGCGTGCGAGTTGAAAGAAGATTTAGCCATTGCCGTAGAATTATCCCAGGCACCTGGTGTACTATCTCCAATTATACCCACTGTTGTGTATGCTTTTGCAATTGCAACGGCATCAGTGTAAGGTGTTAAAGTATAGCTCAAAGTTGCGGTATTGAATTCGAAAGTATAATATCCATCTGCAGGAATTGTAAATTCTCCCGCATTATTTTTGATTTCAATTGCACCACTTCCTGCATTTCCTAATTGAGAATCCCAGCTTCCTTTTTCAGAAATTAACTTAAAGTTACCCGCTTTAAAATATCCTGCAAACTTATACTTGTTAGCCAATTTACCATCTCTGAACATTGGCTGATGCGGAGTATCTACATTATTATCCCATCCGCCAGCTACTGCTGCACCAATTAAATACCAATCTGTAAATGCGTAAGTAACTTTACCAAGAAAAGGAGTCACACTAATAGTAACTATCGTTTTACCCGATTGCATAAAGCTGCCTGCAACACTTGAAGTTATTTTCACATCGTACATTGCGGTTATTTCAGGTTTTCCACCAAGATCAACAGCTGCCTGATTTAAATCCTTAACCAATATGGATGCCTCTGTAACACCATTGGTTGTAGCAAGTGTTTTAGCGGCAGTAAAATCTCCACCTTTTTTATCAATTAATAAAGTATATTTCACAGCTACATCTGTAGAATATTCAGCTGCTGACCAAGTAAATTTAGCAGCTTCTTCCTGTGCTTTATTAACATCCAGAACATAAGTCTGTCCTGTTGTCGGTGCCGTTATTTCAGGAACTCCAACAGTATCAAGAATTGGTCTTTCGTCAACAGAATCTGCATTACACGATACTGCTAAAACGCCAACAAATGCGATTAAAATTTTATATATATTTTTCATTTTACAGTTCTATTAGATATTAGTATCCTGGATTTTGCTTCAATGTAGGATTCGCCTGGATAGTTTTAGAAGGAATCGGCATTAAATCTCTAAAGGATTCTGTTGCCACACCATTCATAGTTCCACCTTTCCATTGCCAGATTTTAGATCCTCCTGTGAATTTTCCAAAACGAATTAAATCTGTTCTTCTGTGGCATTCCCAGAATAACTCTCTTCCTCTTTCTGCAAGGATAAAATCAAGATTTAAATCTGCACTTGTTATTTGTGATGCTTCTGCTCTTGTTCTTAATTGGTTTATGTAACCAACAGCAGTAGCAATATTTCCAGTGCTTGCACCTCTAACTACAGCTTCAGCATACATTAAATAAGCATCCGATACACGAAAAACAGGAAAATCTGTATCTGGTATTTCTGTTCTTTGAGCTGGCGAACCATCAGATTTTTTGTTTATGTATTTAGTTACAGCATATCCATCTGTAAATGTTGATACATTTGTAATATCTAAAGCTTGTCCATCAGTGTGGAATGTTCCTCTTTTATCTCCGGTAGCAGTCGCGTCAGGAAAAAGGCCAACAAATTCTTTACGGGCTCTTGTACCGAACCATCCTCCGTCCATTCCTCTGGAAGCTGCATCAATACTTCCTCCGATAGAAGCGTGAATAATAAAACTCATTCCTCCACCAGTAGCTCTAATAGCATTTCCATCACTGATAATTGGGAAGATAAATTCATTTTGAGCTCCATTTTTATCATTATCTGCTGAAAACAAATAAGAATAAGGAACATTTGCAAATGTGTATCCAGAGTTAATTATTTCAGTACATAAAGTTGCTACTTCATTATTTCTTTCAGTTCCGGTATATACTTTAGAATTTAGATAAATTTGAGCTAATAAAAATTTAGCTGCTACTTTATCAACTCTACCATATTCATTTGATCTTGCGTTAGCCAGGCTGCTATCTAAATCTTTCAATTCAGACTCTACAAAAGCAAATACTTCTGCTCTTGTTTTCTGTACAGGATAAAAGAATCCAACTGGGTCAGCCTCGGTTGTAATTGGCACATTTCCAAACAAATCCATTAGATTTACATAAGAGTAAGCTCTTAAAAAACGAGCCTCTGCTCTAAATGTTGCAATTTCTGATTTTAAGCTCGCATCAACACCTCTTGCCTGTAATTTCTCATCTGTTGTTTGTCTTAAAAACTCGTTTGCTAAACTAATATGGTAAGAAGCTCTGGAATAAGTTCCGTACAAAAACTCATTTACTGGCGACCAGGTTTGAGTATTTAATGTTGGCAAAGTACCATCAGCCCAAGCAATAATTGCTTCATCTGTAGGTAATTCCTGCGTTACAAAAAGTAAACGTAAGTAACTACTAAAGTCGCCACCCAAACCAGAAATATCTGCAGAACCATCACCGTCATTACCACCTACATATAATCCAGCATATAATTTTGCTAAAACTTGTTTGTAAGAAGCCGGATCCTGAAAAAAAGTTTCCGATAAAAATTCATCGTCATCTTGTGGTGTCACGTTTAAATCGTCAGTACACGAAGTAAGCGTCATACTTATTCCTAATATAAATAGGAAGAAATAAGATATATATTTAAATGATACTTTCATTTTGTATGTTTTTAATTTTGTTTTTCAATGTACTATTAGAAACTTGCATTTACTCCAAACAAGAATGTTCTTGCTCTTGGATAAACGTTACCATCAATTCCGTTGAATTTCTCCGGATCTAACCCATCATATTTTGTAAGTACAAAAACGTTTTGAACACCTGCAGAGAATCTTAAAGAAACATCTTTTAATAAAGATTTATCCAAAGTATATCCGACAGTTACGTTATCTAATTTGATAAAAGAAGCATCTTTTACATAGTAATTAGATAAATAACGTTGTGTTCCGTTATCTTCAAAAGTAAATCCAGTATTTAAATAATCCGAACTTATGTTAGATAAATCTGTTTGTCTTCTTAAACCAGCATCAGAATATCCTAAGTTAGAGTTTACGTTATCATAAATATAATTTCCTAAACTTGCTCTCCAGTTCATTGTAAAATCAAACTTTTTGTAATTTAAAGTTGAGAATAAACCAAATGTATAATCTGCCGTTGGTTTTTTATATCTGTAACGGTCGCTAGCATCAATTTTACCATCTGCGTTTCTGTCCACATAAGCACCTGCAATAGGATTTTTGTTAGCATCATACAATTGTTCGTAAACGAAGAATGAATTTGGAGCAGATCCTACTGTGTTAATTAATATTTTGTTTCCATTTCCTCCTTTAATATTATCTCCCACTTCATAACCTTGAAAGCCTTCAACAGTTTGACCTAAACTTTCAATTTTCTGATCTAAATAAGTAGCATTAACAGCAACATTCCACGTTAGATTTTCATTCTTTACAACATCAGATTGTAAACTAAACTCAAGACCTTTTGTTCTTAAATCACCAATGTTATTGAACCCCTGATTTCTCAAATTAGCACCATCCGGAACTAATACATCCGCTAATAAATCTGTTGACTTTTTATCAAAATAGTTGATAGAACCAGTAATTCTATCATTTAAAAATCCAAAATCAACACCTACGTTCATCTCTGCTAATTCTTCCCACTTGATATTTTGGTTGTATCCTTCAGGTCGGGCAGTTCTGTAAACAACACCATTAAATATATATTGAGTATTAACCGTACCTAGTGTAACTCTTCTTAAATAGTCATACTGCGCAGAAATATCCTGCTGACCAGTTGTACCGTAACCAAGTCTTAATTTTAATGTCGAAATTGTACTGTTATCTTTTAAGAAAGCTTCTTCAGCAATATTCCATGCAAAAGCACCTCCCATAAAATTACCCCATCTGTTTTCTTCAGAAAAACGTGAAGTTCCGTCTCTTCTATAGTTTAAAGTCAATAAATATTTACTATCCCAACCTAAGTTTAAACGACCAAAATACGATTGTAAATTGATGTCCGGATCTGTAATAACATCTTCATTTCTACTAGAAGCCGGCTGAGTTAGCGCTCCAGATTGGTATTTTTCTTTTTGGAACAACTGATAGTTGTATCCGGCTGTAGCATCTAATTTTAGTTTTCCTAAATTTTTGCTATAAACAAAATAAGTATTTAAATTTTTATTTTGAAGATCGTCAGTATAAGTATCATTGTTTCCTAAATTTACCCAATTTCCAGAACTAAAAGGATTTGGCTGATAACCTAAAGCACTTTCTGTACTCTGTCTATTATAACCGCTACTGTCAAATCTGTCAATACCTGCTTCTGCAACAAATCTTAAATCTTCAAAGAAATGAAATTTATAATCTAAACTAATATTACCCCATTTTCTTGTAGATTTAGATCTTTTATCTTCCTGATTTAATCTTGCAAGTGGATTTTTAGCTGGTAATAATGCTAAATTTCCATTTGGTTCCAACCATTCAAAATAACCTCCGTAACGAGAACCTGACGAATAAGGAGATTGTGTAGGATCATAACTTATTGCTGAACCAATTACAGCATCTTCATCTTGGAATCTGTTTTTACTGAATGATAAATTTCCGCTAATATCAATTTTTAAATGATTATCAAATAAAACCGGGTTTAACGATATCGATGTCGTAGTTCTTTCAAAAGAAGTATTTCTTAAAATTCCAGGATTATCAACGTTTCCAACAGATAAACGTACAGGTAACTTATTGAATAAAGCACCACTTACAGAAATATTATTGTTTGTTGTTAAAGCTGTATGAAAGATTTCATCCTGCCAGTTTGTATTGGCAGTTCCCATTAATGCTTTCTGAGCATCTGATCCTTTTGTATTTACAAAATTGCGGAATTGATCTGCACTTAAAACATCAACTGTATTAGCAATAGTATTAACACCAACTTGTGAGCTGAAGTTTACTTTTACACCACCTTTAGTCCCTTTTTTAGTTGTAATTACAATTACACCATTTGCTGCGCGAGAACCATAAATTGCAGCTGCGGAAGCATCTTTAAGAACTGTAAAAGACTCAATATCATTTGGATCAATTGTAGATAAGATACTTGTTGCCCCACTCGGAACCGCATTACTTAACGGAAGTCCGTCCAAGATAATTAACGGATCATTCGATGCACTCAAAGAAGATCCTCCACGAATTCTAATATCTGCTTTTGCACCAGGAGCTCCTCCACCAACAACATTAACACCTGCAATACGCCCACCGATCAAACTTTCAGGAGTAACGTTAATACCTTTGTTAAATTCTTTTGCTGAAATTTGAGAAACAGAACCCGTTGCATCCTTTTTCTTAACGGTACCGTAACCTACTTGTACCACAACTTCTTGTAGTTGGTTTGTATCTTCTTCTAAAGATACATTTAATGTTTTTTGTCCGGCGAAATCAATCGTTTGCGTTTTGTATCCAATAAAAGATACCACAATTTTGTTTCCGCTTCTAACATTTGACAGTTGGTAGTTCCCATCAAATCCTGTTGATGCTCCATTTGGGGCACCTTGTACATTTACATTTACCCCCGGTATTGGCTGACCTGTCGCTTTATCAACAACAGTCCCGCTTAAAGTGCTTTGAGCTAACACAGTAAACGGCAACAAGAGGAATAAAAATAACAACTTTTTGTAAATTGTTTTCATACTTTTTGTTTAAATTAGTTTTGAGTTTTTGATTGTTAGTTAAGTTTTTAATTTTACTTCGAATTTCAAAATTATGAATTTATTAACATGCTCGACCAGAGTCAATTTATTATAGGTTACGAAAACGTGGTAGTGTTGAAAACTTTCTATATTTTGTAATCTTTTCAGTCAAAAATTATCAATTCTAAAAATATTAGATACCTTTATTAATAATTAGATTTTTTTCATATAAAAGCATGAAACGTAAAATAACCTTAAAACAGATTGCAAAGGAGCTTGATGTATCAATTTCAACTGTCTCAAAATCACTGAGAAACAGCTTGGAAATTGGTGAAGAAACGAGAGAAAAAGTGCAGGCTTTTGCAAAGTTTTACAACTACAAACCCAACAATATTGCCCTTAGTTTAAAAAATCGAAAAACCAAAAGTATTGGTATTATCATTCCGGAAATTGTACATTATTTTTTCTCCACTGTAATCAACGGAATTGAGCAGGTCGCAAACGAAAATGGCTATAGTGTAGTGATCTGTTTATCAGATGATTCTTTTGATAAGGAAGTCCTAAATATGGAAATGCTGGCCAACGGAAGTATCGATGGTTTTATCATGTCTCTTTCCAAAGAAACTCAATACAAAGGTGATTTTCACCATATTACAGAAGTTATAAATCAGGGAATGCCAGTTGTAATGTTCGATCGTGTTACCAATGATATTTTGTGTGACAAGGTTATTATTGATGATAAAGCAGCTGCTTACGAAGCCGTTCAGAGTTTAATTGATAATGGCCGAAAAAAGATTGCTCTTGTAACCACTGTCGATTATGTAAGTGTAGGAAAATTGAGAACCGACGGTTACGAAAAAGCATTACTAGACAACGGATTACCTTTTAACGAAGATTTAATTATAAAAATTGAAGACGTAGATACCTGCGAAATCACGATCAGCGAACTTTTACATGCCAGAGCTTTTGATGCCGTTTTTGCTGTAAATGAACTTTTTGCTGTAACAATTATCAAAACAGCAAGCAAAATGGGGCTTAAAGTTCCTGAAGACTTAGCGGTAATTGCGTTTACAGACGGAATCATTTCCAAATACTCCACACCAAGTATTACAACTGTTAGCCAAAGCGGTGAAAAAATGGGGAATAAAGCAGCTAAAATGCTGATTGAAAGACTTGAAGCCGAACATGAAGATAGTGAAGAAGAAAACGAAAACTATACTACAGAAGTAATAGAAACGCATTTGATAAAAAGAGAATCTACCGACTAATTTTCTTAAAATCAACACTTTCTAAAGCCATAACTAATATTTATGGCTTTTTTATTAGTATTAATAAAAAAATAATTAATACTTTTACGCCTGTCAAGGCTTTTACTTTTACTTCGAAAAAACAGTAAGTTTTGATAAGCAAAGCGCTTATCGTATAATTTTTACAAATTACGATAATGGAAAAGCGTAAATTAAGTTTCTGGGAAATTTGGAACATGAGTTTCGGTTTCTTAGGAATACAAATGGGATTTGCACTGCAGAATGCAAATGCCAGCAGAATTCTTCAAATTTTTGGTGCCGACGTACACGAACTTTCGTGGTTCTGGATTATTGCTCCTCTTATGGGATTAATAGTTCAGCCTATTATTGGTCATTACAGCGATAAAACCTGGGGAAGATTCGGAAGACGAAAACCTTTCTTTTTAGTGGGAGCCGTATTAGCTTCTGTGGGATTAGTTTTAATGCCGCAGGCTAATATTTTTATTTCTGTTTTACCCGCTTTATGGGTTGGAGCCGGAATGCTAATGATCATGGACGCTTCTTTCAATATTGCAATGGAACCTTTCCGTGCATTGGTTGGAGATAATTTAAGAACAGATCAGCGTACTGCCGGTTTTAGTATCCAGACTTCATTAATTGGTTTTGGAGCCGTTATTGGTTCAGCACTGCCATACGTATTAACAAAATGGTTTCATGTTTCCAACAGTGCTGTTCCGGGAAGTGTACCGTTGAATCTGACTTTGTCCTTTATTATTGGAGCAGCAGTTTTAATTGGTTCAATTTTAGTAACATTATTTTCGACAAAAGAATATTCTCCACAGGAATTAGCCAATTTTGAAGATCCTCAAAACGAAGCAGAAATCCGAGAAGAAGAAAAATCAAAACTTACAGACATCTTTACAGATTTTGCAAAAATGCCAACTACAATGCGTCAGCTTAGCTGGGTGCAGTTTTTCTCCTGGTTTGGTCTGTTCGGAATGTGGGTTTTTACCACTCCGGCAATTGCACATCACATTTATGGCTTGCCTTTAGAAGACACTTCAAGTCAGCAATATCAGGACGCCGGCGACTGGGTCGGAATACTGTTCGGAGTTTACAATTTAGTTTCAGCCATTATCGCACTATTTTTCCTGCCTTATATCGCCAAAAAAATCGGACGAAAATCAACGCATTCACTCTCTTTAGTCATTGGAGGAATCGGATTAATTTCCATTTATTTTATGCCTAATGAAGACTGGGTTGTTCTCCCAATGGTTTTAATTGGTGTGGCTTGGGCAAGTATTCTGGCAATGCCATACGCTATTTTGGCGGGATCTATAACGCCTAAAAAAATGGGTGTTTATATGGGAATCTTTAACTTCTTTGTGGTAATTCCGCAGATTGTAAACGCACTTATTGGCGGCCCAATTGTTAAATATCTTTATAATGGAGATGCAATTTATGCTTTAATTACCAGCGGTGTCAGCTTTTTAATTGCCGCAGCCTTGGTTTACAAAGTAAAAGACGTAGACGACATCAACATAAAATCCTAAATAAGAACCACTATTTATAATGAAAAAAGCATTCATATTCGATCTTGACGGTGTAATTGTAGATACCGCTAAATATCACTTTCTAGCCTGGCAAAAAATTGCTCAGTCATTAAATATAAACTTTACACACGAAGATAACGAATTACTTAAAGGTGTAAGTCGTGTTCGTTCTTTAGATATAATTCTTGGATTAGGAAATGTTGAAGCTTCACAGCAAGACAAAGACAAATGGCTGATTCAGAAAAATGAAGATTATTTATCCTATTTAGTTGACATGGACGAAAGTGAGATTCTTCCGGGAGTTGCTAAAATTCTAAAACTATTAAAAGATAAAAATCAGGGAATTGCACTGGGTTCTGCCAGTAAAAATGCAAGACCCATTTTAGAAAAAACAGGAATCATTTCATATTTCGATGTGATTGTTGACGGAAACGACGTTACAAACGCAAAACCAGATCCTGAAGTTTTCGTAAAAGCGGCTCAATTATTAAATATTGATCCAAAAAATTCAATTGTATTTGAAGATTCTGTTGCCGGAATTCAGGCAGCAAATATCGCAGAAATGGTAAGTGTTGGAATTGGTGAGGAAACAATTTTACATGAGGCTGATTTCATTTTTAAAGATTTTACTGAAATAGGTGAGAACTTTATTAATGAGCTAATTAGTCAATAAGAAAATGTGATAATTAGAAAATGAATCAATAGATACTTTTTCTAATTATTAATGAATAATCAATCAAAAAGTAAAATCGTAAAACAATCACAATTATATAATTAGAATTAAAAGTCCAACTTATAATTATCAATCACCATTGACAAATTATCTAATTATCTAATTGCCAAATTATCTCATTAAACAAATGAATCAAGATTATATAAAACCCGACAATTGGTCGGTTATAGAAGAGGGATTTGATGCCGAAAGAGTAAAATCGTCGGAAAGTCTTTTTAGTATCGGAAACGGTGCCATGGGGCAGCGCGCGAATTTTGAAGAAACTTATTCTGGCGAAACTTTTCAAGGGAGTTATATTGCCGGAATTTATTATCCGGACAAAACAAAAGTGGGCTGGTGGAAAAACGGTTATCCGAAATATTTTGCCAAAGTACTAAACGCTCCAAACTGGATTGGTATCGACATTGAAATCAACGAAGAAAATCTGGATTTGAATGCTTGTACCGAAGTTAGAAATTTCCGCAGAGAACTGAATATGAAAGAAGGATGGTATAACCGTTCTTTTGAAGCGGTGCTCAAAAACGGAACTGAAATTGCGGTAAACGTTCGTCGTTTTCTTTCTATGGATTTAGACGAAGCCGGAGTGATCAAATACGATATTACACCTTTAAACAAGGATGCAAAAATCGTTTACAAACCCTATATCGATGCGGGAGTAACAAATGAAGATGCGAACTGGGAAGAAAAATTCTGGGAACCGCTCGAAGTTAAAAAGGGTACGAATGAAGCTTTTGTAACCGCGCAGACTTTTAAAACGCATTTTAAAGTTACGACTTTCATGCACAATACGATTTTTGCAAATGGCGAAAATATTCATGTTTCTCCTTCAACAATCGATTCAAATGCTGAAAAGGTTCAATATACGTACGGAACAATTATTGCAAAAGGACAAACCTCATCCATCCAAAAAATTGGAGGTTACACTGTTTCTTTAAATCACGAAAATACTTTGGCTGGAGCTGAAAAAATAATTAAAAATGCAATTGCTTTAGGTTACGAAACTTTGCTTCAAAACCAAATTGATGCGTGGAGTAAAATCTGGGAAATGTCGGACATCACAATTGAAGGTGATGTTAAGGCACAACAAGGAATTCGTTTCAATATTTTCCAATTGAACCAAACCTATTCCGGAAAAGACAGCCGATTGAACATTGGTCCAAAAGGATTTACCGGAGAAAAATACGGCGGATCAACATATTGGGACACTGAGGCGTATTGTATTCCGTTTTATATGGCCACTAAAGATCAGCAGGTTGCACGTAATTTATTGACGTATCGTTACAACCAATTGGATAAAGCAATCGAAAATGCGAAAGACAATTTAGGCTTTAAAAACGGCGCTGCATTGTATCCGATGGTTACCATGAATGGGGAAGAATGCCACAACGAATGGGAAATCACTCACGAAGAAATACACAGAAATGGTGCGATTGCTTTTGCGATTTACAATTATTACCGATACACGGGCGATTACTCGTATATCCCGGAAAAAGGTTTAGAGGTTTTAATCGGAATTGCACGTTTTTGGCACCAGAGAGCTTCTTTTTCAAAAGACAAAAATCAGTACGTAATTCTTGGCGTAACGGGTCCAAATGAATACGAAAATAACATTAACAATAATTTCTACACCAATTATATTGCAAAATGGTGTATTGATTTTGCTGCAGATCAAATCAATAAAGTGGCATTGGAATATCCTGCTGACCACAAACGTATTTTTGAAAAAGTAAATCTTTCTTCTCAGGAAGTTAAAGAATGGAAAAAAGTAGCTGACAATATGTATTTCCCAGTTTCAGAAGAACTTGGAATTTATTTACAGCAAGACGGATTCTTAGACAAGGATTTAGTTCCGGTAAAAGATTTAGATAAATCGCAACGTCCAATCAATCAAAAATGGTCTTGGGATCGCGTTTTACGTTCGCCATACATCAAACAAGCAGACGTTTTACAGGGTTTTTATTTCTTCGAAGATCATTTTTCGAGAGAAGAATTAGAGCGTAATTTTGATTTTTATGAATCCTTTACGGTTCACGAAAGTTCGCTTTCACCTTGCGTACACTCCATTCAGGCTGCCCTTTTAGATAAAATGGATATGGCCTATACTTTTTATTTAAGAACTTCCCGTTTAGATCTTGACGATTATAACAAAGAAGTAGAAGAAGGTTGTCACATCACGTCGATGGCCGGAACCTGGATGAGTATCGTAGAAGGTTTTGGCGGAATGCGTGTTAAAAATGACCAATTGCATTTCTCACCAAAAATTCCAAAAGAATGGAAAGGCTATTCATTTAAAATAAATTTTAGAAATCAGATTTTAAAAGTAGCTGTAAATCATGACGAAACCACTTTTACAGTAGACGGTGATCAAGATTTAACAATTGTAGTTAACGGAAATCCTGTAATTGCAAGTAAATTTGTACAAATAAATTAAATTACAATCCACTTAAAAATTAAAAACATGAAAAACTTATTTTTCGCAAGTTTAGTTTTGTTTGCGGTGAGCTCGATTGCTAAGGCGCAGCAATTAAAATCTCCCGAAGGAAAGTTCGTAATGGAGTTTTCTCTTCAAAGCGACGGAACTCCAACTTACAATTTAAAATACAAAAACAAAGAAGTTGTAAAAACCAGTAAATTAGGTCTGGAACTTAAAGATGATAAAAAATCTTTACTGAATGATTTTACTATTGCTGATACCAAAACTTCAACTTTTGACGAAACCTGGAAGCCGGTTTGGGGAGAAGTAGATCACATCAGAAACCATTATAATGAACTGGCTGTGACTTTAAACCAGAAAGGAACAGACAGACAAATCGTAATTCGTTTTCGTTTGTTTGATGACGGTTTAGGATTTAGATATGAATTCCCGACACAAAAGAACCTTACGTATTTTACAATTAAAGAAGAAAGATCTCAGTTTGCTATGACAGGAGATCATACTGCTTTCTGGATTCCGGGAGATTATGATACTCAGGAATACGATTACACCAAATCGAAATTGTCTGAAATTAGAGGTTTATCTGAAAAAGCATATACAGCAAACGTTTCTCAAAAGAACTTTTCTCCAACAGGAGTTCAGACTTCTTTGATGTTAAAAACAAATGACGGAATCTACATTAACTTACATGAGGCTGCTTTGATCAACTATTCTTGTATGCACCTGAATTTAGACGATAAAAACATGACTTTTACATCTTGGTTAACTCCTGATGCAAAAGGAGACAAAGGTTATATGCAGGCGCCAAGCCACTCGCCATGGAGAACGATTATGGTAAGCGATGACGCCAGAGAAATTTTAGCTTCAAAAATGACGTATAACTTAAATGATCCGTCAAAAATTGAGAATACTTCGTGGATTAAACCTGTAAAATATATTGGTGTGTGGTGGGAAATGATTACAGGAAAAAGCTCCTGGTCATACACAAATGACTATCCAACTGTACAATTAGGTGTTACCGATTTCGCAAAAGCAAAACCAAACGGAACACATGCAGCAAACAATGCGAATGTAAAGAAATACATTGACTTCGCTGCTGCTAATGGTTTTGATGCTGTTTTGGTTGAAGGATGGAACGAAGGCTGGGAAGACTGGTTTGGTCATTCTAAAGATTATGTTTTCGATTTCGTAACGCCATACCCGGATTTTGATGTGAAAGCTCTACACGCTTACGCGAAATCTAAAGGGGTAAAAATTATCATGCACCACGAAACTTCCGGTTCTGTTCGTAATTACGAGCGCCACATGGATGCAGCTTACAAATTCATGAATGATAACGGATACGATGCTGTAAAAAGCGGTTATGTAGGTGATATTTTGCCTCGTGGTGAAAACCATTACAACCAGTGGATTGTAAATCACTACCAATACGCAATCGAAAAAGCAGCCGATTATAAAATTATGGTAAACGCTCACGAAGCGGTTCGTCCAACAGGAATTGCGAGAACGTACCCAAACTTAATTGGAAATGAAGCGGCAAGAGGAACAGAATATCAGGCTTTTGGCGGTTCTAAACCAAATCACGTTACCGTTTTACCTTTTACAAGATTAATTGGTGGTCCAATGGATTACACGCCGGGAATCTTTGAAATGGATATCAGCAAATTGAATCCTGATAACAAATCGCATGTAAACAGTACAATTTGTAATCAATTGGCATTATATGTAACAATGTATAGTCCGTTGCAAATGGCAGCTGATACGCCGGAGAACTACAACCGTTTTCCAGATGCTTTTCAATTCATTAAAGATGTGGCTGTAGATTGGTCAGAAAGTAAATATATCGAGGCTGAGCCGGGAGATTTTATCACCGTTGCCCGTAAAGCAAAAGGAACAAACAACTGGTTCGTAGGAAACGTAAACGGAGAAACTTCTCGTACGTCCAACATTGATTTTAGTTTCCTTGAAAAAGGCAAAAAATATACGGCAACAATTTATGCAGATGCAAAAGATGCGCATTACAAAACAAATCCGCAGGCTTATACGATCAAGAAAATTGCTGTAACAAACAAATCAAAATTATCTCAGTTATCTGCTCCGGGCGGAGGTTATGCGATCAGCATTATTGAAACGAAATAATTTAAATTAACCATATAAGAAATGTAAGTCCATTTAAATAGAAATCCCCAGTTTTGCCTTAAATGTTCTTACATTTCTTATATGGTTTAAATTCTACTTCACTATGAAAAACCAAAAAACATTACTTATCTATAAATTAATCCTACTGGTTTTGTTGTTTACCGCTTCCGCGAAAGCGCAAATCCAAAAAGTAGAACCTCCTTTCTGGTACGCCGGAATGAAAAATCCGGAGTTACAGATTATGTTCTACGGAAAAAACATTGCACAATATGAAGCTTCTGTTTCTAACAATGTTGCGATTAAAAATGTAGAAAAAACAGAAAACCCTAACTACGTTTTCATTACCATCGACACACAAAATCTTAAAGCATCAGAACTTGTTTTTTCCTTTAAATTGAAAAACAAAGTCGCTTTCACTCAAAAATATTCCCTTAAAGAAAGAAGAGCCAATTCTGCTGACAGAAAAAGTTACGATGCCTCAGACATGATGTATTTAATTATGCCGGATCGTTTTGCTAACGGAAATCCGAAAAACGACAGCGATCCTGTTTTAACTGAAAAAGGAAACCGCGCAGAGCCAGGCGGGCGTCATGGCGGAGATATTGAAGGAATCATCAAAAACTTAGATTACATTTCATCTCTTGGCGCAACAACAATCTGGAGCACGCCTTTATGCGAAGACAACGACAAACAGCATTCGTACCACACTTACGGACAATCGGACGTTTACAAAATTGATCCGCGTTACGGAACCAATGACGATTATGCCCGTTTATCTGCAGAAATGCACAAAAAGAATATGAAACTGGTTATGGACTATGTAACCAATCACTGGGGAATTACACATTGGATGATTAAAGATCTGCCAACAAAATCATGGATCAATCAGTTTGAAAATTACACACAAACGCACCACAGACGCGAAGTAATTACCGATATTCACGCTTCAAAAACAGATCAGGAAGTTTGTGTTGACGGTTGGTTTGTACCTTCTATGCCGGATTTGAATTTAAGAAATCCGCTTGTGGCGAAATACTTAACGCAAAATGCTATTTGGTGGATTGAATTTGCGAATCTTGACGGTTTCCGTGTAGATACTTATAATTATTCGGATAAAACAGCAATGGCAAATTGGGCAAAGGCAATTACAACAGAATATCCAAACTTTAATATAGTAGGTGAAATCTGGATGCACAATCAGGCAAATTTAGCTTTTTGGCAGAAAGACAGTAAAATTGGCGCTATTGAAAATTACAACTCGAATCTGCCAAGTGTAATGGATTTTACGCTTCAAAGCCAAATAACTTCTGCTTTTAACGAAGACGAACCAACTTGGGACAACGGACTGATTAAATTCTACAACAATTCTGCAATGGATTATTTATATCCAAATACAAATAACATTTTGGTTTTTGCCGAAAACCATGATACCGATCGTATGAATGATAAATTCAAATACGATCTTCCAAAATACAAATTGGCCATGACTTTATTGGCAACCATTCGCGGAATTCCGCAAGTGTATTACGGTTCAGAAATCGGAATGGGCGGAGACAAAAGCAAAGGCGACGCTGATATTCGTCAGGACTTTCCAGGCGGATGGGCTGGCGACAAAAACAATGCTTTCACAAAAGAAGGCAGAACAGCTCAACAAGCCGCATATTTTGATTTCACTTCCAAATTATTCAATTGGAGAAAAACAAACGAAGCAGTTCACTTCGGAAAAATGACACATTATATTCCAGAAAACAATACTTATGTGTATTTCAGATATACAGATGCTAAAACCGTTATGGTGGTTTTCAACAACAATGCAAAAGAACAAACTGTAAAAACAAACCGTTTTAAAGAAAACATCAAAAACTTTAAATCAGGGAAAGATGTTATCACCGGAAAAACATTCGATCTAAGTTCTGAAATTACATTAGAGCCAAAATCTGCAGTAGTTTTAGAATTAGAATAACAATATTTTTTATCTCGCAGATTCAGGAGATTGAGCAGATAATTAAAAAGAAAATCTGCTGAATCTGCGAGAAAACTATTTTTCGTCACGACCCGAGCGACAGCGAACAGGCGAAGCAATTCACGAATTATTTTTTACAATCTTTGAGAATAAAAATTCGTGAATTCGTGGCTATTTTTTAAAACAATATTATGAAAAAATACGCTATCCTTTGTTTATCTTTAGTATTCATAATTATGGGCTGCTCTGGCTCAAAATCAGTTTCAATGCATACAGATAATTCAAAGACACCTTTCGTTTGGGAAGGCGCAAATGTTTATTTTTTACTTACAGACCGTTTTTACAACGGAGATACATCCAACGACATCAATTTTAACCGAACTAAAACTCCCGGGAAACTCCGCGGATTTGAAGGCGGTGACATTATAGGAATTACCAAAAAAATCGAAGACGGTTATTTTGATAAACTCGGAATTAATGCCATTTGGCTTACGCCGATTGTAGAACAAATTCACGATGGTGTGGACGAAGGAACTGGTTTAAGTTATGGTTTTCACGGCTATTGGGCTAGAGACTGGACGGCTTTAGACCCAAACTTCGGAACAAAAGAAGATCTTGCAAATCTGGTAAAAAAAGCACACGAACACGGAATCAGGATTGTTTTAGATGGCGTTATTAATCATACAGGACCCGTAACCGAAGAAGATCCGGTTTGGCCGTCTGACTGGGTTCGAACAGGCGTTGTGTGCGATTACAAATCTTTTGAAAATACAACGATGTGTACTTTGGTAGATAATCTTCCAGACGTAAGAACCGAAAGTACTCAAAACGTGGCGCTTCCTTCCCTTTTAATTGAAAAATGGAAAAAGGAAGGACGATACGAAAAAGAAATTGCTTCACTTGACGAATTTTTCAAACGAACAGGATATCCAAGAAGTCCGAAATATTATATTATAAAATGGCTTACCGATTATATTCTGGAATTCGGAATAGACGGTTACCGTGCTGATACGGTAAAACATACCGAAGAAAATGTTTGGGCAGATTTTAAAAAAGAATGCGATTATGCTTTTGAAACCTGGAAAAAACATCATCCTTTACAGGTTTTAGATCAAAATCGATTTTATACCATTGCGGAAGTTTACGGTTACGAAATCAGCAGTGGTCAGGATTACGATTTTGGAGACAGAAAAGTGAATTATTTTCAAAATGGTTTTAACAATATGATCAATTTTGAATTTAAGTGGAATGCCGCTCAAAGTGATTACGAAACACTATTTTCAAAATATTCAAATCATTTACAGAATGAATTAAAAGGATATTCGGTTCTTAATTATGTGTCTTCGCACGACGACGGTCAGCCTTTTGATGCCAATCGTGTCAAAGGCTTTGAAGCCGGAACTAAATTATTGCTTTCTCCCGGAATGTCTCAGGTTTATTACGGAGACGAATCGAACCGCCCTTTAGTAATTGAAGGCGCTCAGGGCGACGCGACTTTGCGTTCGTACATGAATTGGGATGATATTGAGAACAATTCTGATACTCAAAGAATGCTTTGGCACTGGCAGAAATTAGGTCAGTTTAGACGAAACCATCCTGCTGTTGGTGCTGGAATTCATTCAAAAATAAATAGTGAGCATTACGTCTTTTCAAGAACATATTCTAAAGATTCGTTTACAGATAAAGTAATTATAGGTTTGGATTTACCGGAAGGCAAAAAAGAACTTCCTGTAAACTCTATTTTCGAGAACGGAACCAAATTAAGAGATTGTTTTTCTGATCAGGAAACAGAAGTTATTGATGGAAAAGTAATCATTGATAGTGAATTTGGAATTGTTTTACTAGAGAAGATTTAAATTTAACCGCAAAGCACACAAGGAAATCGCAAGGTTCGCAAAGTTTTTTAAAATCTTTGCGAACCTTGCGTAAAACTTAGCGAACTTTGCGGTTAAATTTTTACAAGATGCAAATGCTCAAAATAGCTCACAGAGGTGCAAAAGCATACGAACCTGAAAACACGTTAAAAGCTTTTCAAAAAGCGTTAGACTTAAATTCAGACGGAATCGAACTTGACGTTCACCTTAGTGCTGACGAACATGTTATTGTAATTCACGACGACACTATCGATAAAATGACCAACGGAAAAGGTCATGTAAATTCATTTTCTTTATCTGAATTAAAGTCTTTTCTGATTGCAGATCAACATCAAATTCCTACTTTAAAAGAAGTTTTTGATCTTGTAGACAAAAAATGTTTCATCAATATAGAATTAAAAAATACTGACGCTCTAATCAAAGTTGTTTCTTTAATTGACGAATATGTTTTCGATAAAAAATGGAGCTACGAGCAATTTATTGTTTCGAGTTTTGACTGGAGTGCCTTACAGCAAGTTCAAAACTTAAATTCAAAAATTCCGATTGGCGTATTAACCGAAACCGATTTGCATTTAGCTGTGGCTTTCGCCGAAACTATAAAAGCAAAAGCAATTCATCCTTATTATCATTTACTGAATGCAGAAAATGTAAAGGAAATGCAGGAAAAAGGTTTTTTGGTTTTACCTTGGACAGTAAACAGTAAAGAAGACATTCAAAAAATAAAAAGTTACAAAGTAGACGGAATTATCTCTGATTTTCCTGATACAATATAAAGTTTAAAATAGCCACGAATTCACGAATTATTTTTTTACCATATTTGAGAATAAATTCGTGAATTCGTGGCAAGAAACAAAATATGATTAAAAATTTCGACATAATAATCGTTGGCGGAGGCGCAGCAGGTTTTTTTACAGCTATTAACATTGCTGAGAAAAATCCGAAAATGAAAATTGCTATTTTAGAAAGAGGGAAAGAAGTACTTTCTAAAGTCCGTGTTTCCGGAGGTGGAAGATGCAACGTTACCCACGCCTGTTTTGAACCAAATGAATTAGTAAAATTTTATCCTCGGGGCGAAAAAGAACTTCGCGGACCATTTCATCAGTTTTGTTCCGGCGATACAATTGAATGGTTTGAGAAACACGGCGTAGAACTCAAAATCGAAGAAGATGGAAGAATGTTTCCGGTTTCAAATTCATCACAAACTATAATCGATTGTTTCTTAAAAGCAACCGAAAAATCAGGCATTCAGATATTGACAGGGCAAAGTGTACAATCGATTTTTAAAGCAGAGAATCATTGGAAAATTGATACTCAAACCGACAATTACGCTTGCGAAAAACTAATTATGGCAACCGGAAGCAACCCTAAAATCTGGGAAATGCTTCAGGAACAAGGTCATGCAATTGTAAGTCCTGTTCCTTCCCTATTCACTTTCAATATCAAAGATCCAAGAATTAAAGAATTACCCGGCGTTGCAGCACAAGTTACTGTAAATGTAAAAGATACCAAACTCGAATCGACAGGGCCTTTGTTAATCACGCATTGGGGAATGAGCGGCCCAGCAATATTGAAACTTTCGGCTTGGGGCGCAAGGATTTTACACGATAAAAATTATCAGTTCACTATTTTTGTCAATTGGTTAAATGATGTTGACACCGAAGATGCGGAAAAAATCCTGAAAGATTTAAAACAAGAACACGCTAAAAAAGCGGTTTCTAAAAAATCTCCTTTTGATTTTCCGCATCGTCTGTGGGAAAGTCTGGTTTTGGCTTCGGATATTAATGAGGAAACCAAATGGGCCGATTTGTCAAAGAATCAATTGCAAAATCTGGCTTTGCAGCTTACAAAAGCAAAATTTCAGGTTAACGGAAAAAGTACTTTTAAGGAAGAATTTGTTACGGCGGGCGGAATCGATTTAAAGGAAATCAACTTTAAAACGATGGAAAGTAAACTTCATGAAAACCTTTATTTTGCAGGCGAAATTGTAAATATCGATGCTATTACAGGCGGATTTAATTTTCAGAATGCCTGGACAAGCGGTTTTATTGTGGCCAATAATATTTAATAAAATGAAATTTAAAGGAATTATTTTTGATTTAGACGGAACTTTAGTCAACTCATTACACGATATTTCAGATGCAATGAATGTTGTTTTAACTGGTCTGAATCACCCCACTCACAGTTACGAAACTTATCAATATTTTATCGGAAGCGGTTTGCGAAATTTGGTCAGTAAAGCGTTGCCTGCAACACATAATTCTGACGAACAAATCGAAATTTGTTTTGAATGTATGATCAATGAATATCGTAAAAGCTGTACTTTAAAAACAAAACCATACGACGGCATTTTAGATTTATTGAATAATCCGGCTTTAGAAAACATCAAAATGGCGGTTTTTTCGAATAAAGCAGATGAATTAACGAAGAAAATAGTCTCAGAAATATTCCCGGACCATTTTGACGAAGCGGTTGGTTTGAGTACAGAAAAACTGAAAAAACCAAATCCGTTTGAGGCTTTAGCAATTAGTAAAAAATGGAATTTAAGTCCGGAAAAAGTACTTTTTGTCGGTGATTCTGATATTGATATGCAAACGGCTGTAAATGCCAATATGTATCCTATTGGGGTTTCCTGGGGTTACAGAACTGAAGAGGAATTGAAATCGAGCGGTGCAAAAGGTGTTATTAATACTCCGTCGGAATTAATTGGATATCTCCATTAGAAAATTAAAAAATAATTAATTAACAAGAATTTACAGATTCAGTAAGTTTTCGTTAAGACTATTCTAATAATTTTACTCTCAACAAATTAGCACTGTATGAGAGTAAAATTACTTACCACAATTTCAATTTTTACTTACCAGCTTAGCATTTCGCAGACAGAAAAACTACTCAGCGGAAAAGTTATCGACCAAAGTTTTTCTATCAAAGATGTTGAGGTCATTAATAAAACTGCCAAAACAAGTACCAGAACAAATGATTTGGGAGAGTTTTCGATTTTGGTCAGTCCCAAAGACAGTTTGCTTTTCTTTCATAAAGATTATTTTTTTTCCCGATTAAAAATTACTGCAGCCCGTATTCAAACCAACAGCCTTTTGGTGAAAATGGTTTTAAAACCAGAAGAATTAGATGAAGTTGTAATTCGTAACATACAATTCCCGAAAGTTGGACCTGCTGACGAAAATTCTATGATAGTTCCCAGAGGACCGATATCTGTTCCGGGTGTTTATAACGGAACTATTGCAAACGGCGCAAATTTGATGGCTATATTCAGTTTATTTATGAAAAAAGATAAAAAAACGAAAATTAGATTTCAAGAATTAGATTTCAAAAAATTAGCTGAAGCAACGGTTCCTTTAGATTTCTTTACCACTGATTTACAAATAAAATCAGAAGAAAAAGATCTTTTTCTTCAATTCTGCGATGCAGATCCTCAAGCTAAAATCCTGACACAGGAGAAAAATTTACTTTATACAATGGACTTTTTGTACAAAAAAAATGAAGAGTTTAAAAAATTGAATTCAGGAATTAAAAACTAAAATGTCCTTTATGAAAGTACAATTACTTACCACAATTTCTGTCTTTACTTATCAACTTAGCATTTCTCAAACCGAAAAATTAATTCAGGGAAGGGTTATAAATCAAAATATTCCGTTGGAAAAAATAGAAGTAATTAATAAGACTGCACAAACCAGTACCAGAACAAATGGGTTCGGAGAATTTTCCATTCTGGCAAAAGAGCAGGACAGCTTATTATTTTTTTCAAAGGATTACTTATTTACAAGATTAAAGCTTACTTCGAAAGACCTGCAAAAAAGCTTTATTATTGTTCAAATGACTCCAAAAGCAGAAGAATTAGAAAATGTTACAGTCTCCTGGTCTGTTTTTACTAAAGCTGAAATATCTAAAATCGCCAATGATCGAGAGGCTATAAATGAAATCAAAATTCGTAAACAATTTAATGATGTAACTTCAAAGGTTACGGTTTACGACGGAAGAATAAAAAATGCCTTAGATTTCAGTTATCCCATTTTTGATAAACCAAAGAAAAAAATTGAGCCTTTTGATGACCGTTTTAAAAAACTTGTAATTACTTCTTGCCCTCAGGATTTCTTTATTGAAAATTTAAAACTAAAATCCGAAGAAAAGGAAATTTTCATAAAATTCTGTGATGCCGATCCAAAATCCAAAACACTTTTAGAACATCCAAATGTATTGGCTATTATGGATTTTCTTTATGCTAAAAATGAAGAATTTAAGAAGCTGAAGTAGCCTTAAAAGCCCGAACCAAACAAACCTGAAACTGAAACAAACTATTTATTCAACCACCAGATGCTTGCATTTAATACCGCAGCAAATGCGACCCAAGCCAGATAAGGAACTAATAAATAGGCGGAAACTTTATTTATTTTAATGAATTTTAAATACGTTTCATAAATCATCAGCCATAGAATAACAATCTCGATCAAAGCTAGTAATGGATTTTTTAATCCGAAGAATAGATAGGACCAGATCGCATTTAATATTAACTGAATCAAAAAGAAAAGTAATGCCTTTTTAACTTTTTCGGTTTGTTCGTTTATTTTATCCCAAACCAAAGCCGCAGCAACCGCCATAAAAATATAAAGCATGGTCCAGACCGGCATAAAAATCCAGTTCGGCGGATTAAAAATCGGTTTTTCAATTGTTGGATACCAGGATTCTACACTAGGCCTAGTTACCAAACTGGCAGAATATCCGACTGCTAAACAAACAATTAACGCTAATATAATTTTGACTGTCTTATTCATTTTATAAATTTTGTATTCAAAAATAAGCAAAAGAAAATTTAAACCATATAAGTCATATAAGTTCATTAATTAATTCTGCTTATAAATTTCTTATGTGACTTATATGGCGAAAAAGTTATCTTTGCCAAAATTTTATAATTCATGTTAGCAGCAGCCGATTTTATTCCTCAAATATATACTTCAACAATCGAAAACGGAAACTTTGAGTGGAGCGCTCCAAGTAATATCGCATTAGTAAAATATTGGGGTAAAAAAGACAATCAGATTCCGGCAAATCCTTCGGTAAGTTTTACGCTTAATAATTGTAAAACGATTACTAAATTGGGTTTTGAAAAGAGAGAAAACCAAAATGCTTTTTCTTTTGATTTACTTTTTGAAGGAAAACCCAAAGAAGATTTTAAGCCTAAAATTCAAAAATTTTTGGAACGAATTGAGGTTTATCTGCCGTTTTTGAAAGAATATCATTTTACTATTGATACTCAGAATACTTTTCCGCACAGTTCAGGAATTGCTTCATCTGCATCCGGAATGGCCGCTCTGGCAATGAATTTTATGAGTTTGGAAAGAAAGTTAAATCCTGAAATGACGGATAAACACTTCTTTCAAAAAGCTTCCTTTTTGGCTCGTTTAGGTTCCGGTAGTGCCTGCAGAAGCGTAAAAGGAAATGTTGTTGTTTGGGGAAATCAGGCTAATATTGAAGGAAGTTCTGATTTATTTGGAGTTGAATTTCCACATAAAATTCACGAAAATTTCAAGAATTATCAGGATACCATTTTGTTGGTTGATAAAGGCGAAAAACAAGTTTCGAGCACAGTTGGGCATGATTTAATGCACAATCATCCGTATGCTGAAAGACGCTTTGCTCAGGCGCATGAAAACCTGGATTTATTGATTTCGATTTTTGAAAACGGAAATATAGAAGAATTTATCAAAGTGGTAGAAAGTGAAGCATTGACTTTGCATGCTATGATGATGACTTCAATGCCTTATTATATTTTGATGAAGCCAAATACGCTTCAAATCATCAATTCTATCTGGAAATTCAGAACCGAAACCCAGATTCCTGTTTGTTTTACACTTGATGCCGGCGCCAATGTACATGTGCTTTATCCTGAAAATGTTAAGGGAAAAGTGCTTGAATTTATTCAGGCTGATTTAGTTGCATTTTGTCAGAATAGTCAATACATTTGCGACGAAATTGGAAACGGTGCAATTGCATTGTAATTTTGCGTATCTTTAGGTAAAATTTTCAGACTATGAATATTCAGTTGAAAAAACTCGAGTTGATTAAAAAAATAGCGGAAACAGAAGATCCAGCTATCATTCAATCAATACAGAACATTTTTTCTGTAAAGAAAAAAGATTGGTGGGATGATTTAACTGAGCAACAGAAAGCTGATATAGCTCAAAGTGAATTGGAATTTGAAAGAGGTGAATTTATCAGTTACGAAGATTTGATGAAAAAATACAGATATTGAATCTAAAAGTAAATTTCTCAAAGACAGCTGAGAAAAATTTAAATGATGTTCTGGATTTTATTGAAGCAAGATGGTCTCAAAAATCCAAAAAAATGTTTATGATGAAATTTGAAAAAGCAATTTCAATAATAATTATGAACCCTGAGATTTTTCCAAAATCATCCATCAATAAAAAATATCGCAAATGCGTAATAACAAAACAATCAAGCTTGTTGTACACTTTTAGTTCAAATGAGATTAGAATTCATACCATTTTCGACACGAGGCAAGACCCTAATAAAATAAAAAAATACATAAAATAAAAAATGAAAGGACCATTATTTTACTCAAAAATATTACTCTTTGGAGAATACGGAATCATTCGCGACTCTAAAGGACTTTCTATTCCTTATAATTTTTACAATGGTGCATTGAAGAAATCCGAAGAACCTTCGGCAGAAGCGATTGCATCAAATTCAAGTTTAAGACGTTATGTAATTTACCTTGAAAATCTACAAACAGAACAACCGGAATTGGTTACGTTTGATATTACTTCCCTAAAAAATGATGTAGAAACCGGAATGTATTTCGATTCCAGTATTCCGCAAGGATATGGAGTTGGAAGCAGTGGTGCACTTGTTGCTGCTATCTATGATAAATATGCAACACATAAAATCACTGTTTTAGAGAATCTTACCCGCGAAAAACTATTACAGCTTAAAAATATATTTTCTCAAATGGAGAGCTTTTTCCACGGAAAAAGTTCTGGTTTAGACCCATTAAATAGTTATTTGAGCATTCCGATTTTAATTAATTCTAAAGATAACATAGAAGCAACAGGCATTCCGACACAGAGTTTTGACGGGAAAGGCGCTGTCTTTTTATTAGATTCGGGAATTGTTGGCGAAACGGCCCCAATGGTTAATATCTTTATGGAAAACCTGAAAGACAAAGGTTTCCGCGCGATGCTTAAAAACCATTTTGTAAAATATACCGATGCCTGTGTAGAAAACTTTCTTCAGGGAGATATGAAAGCTTTGTTTACCAACACAAAAAAACTTTCTAAAATTGTTCTCAACAACTTTAAACCTATGATTCCAGAGCAATTTCACGGAATCTGGCAAAACGGAATTGACACCAATGATTATTACCTAAAACTTTGCGGTTCTGGCGGTGGTGGCTATATTCTTGGTTTTACTGAAGATTTAGAACGTGCAAAAGCTTCTTTAAAAGATTATAAACTGGAAGTAGTTTATCAGTTTTAAGCAGTTTAAATGTTGACTCTGCCTTTCCTAATTTTCGAAGTTAGATTGCGGCTGATCTAATACAGGAATTCCTCTTACGCCGTATAAACATTTTCAGAAAAAATTTTGTTTATTCTGAAAATCATTTCCTGAATCATTTGACTTGTAGTTATTTGTGGATTGCCAATTGGGCAAGACACCTTAACATTCTATTGTTGATAAAAGCACGTTGATTCTAAAGAATTGTTAAAAAACGGAGTTTGAATTCTGGAATAGAAAAATAACATTTAACTTCCCTATAATTTAAATCCAACTACAATTTATGTTAAGCAGACAGCAAAAACTTTTAATATTGAAAATTGTTAGTCTGTTCTCTGTGGTTCGGGGTTACAATATTCCGATTATTGTATTGGCGCAATATCTGTCTGCTATTTTTATTCTGGCTCCAGAAATTAGAGCGCTGGATATTCTACTGGATTTTTATTTATTCCTTATCGTATTTGCTTCGGCCATTACCATTGCTTCCGGTTATATTATCAATAATTTCTACGATAGTCAGAAAGACTTAATTAACCGTCCCAATAAATCAATGCTGGATCGTTTGGTGAGTCAGAAAACAAAATTAACGGTTTATTTCAGCTTGAATTTTCTGGCGGTTTTAATGGCTTCCATTGTGTCCTGGAGAGCTTTTTTCTTCTTCTCAGTCTACATCTTTATGATATGGTTTTATTCACATAAAATAAAAAAATATGCAATAATTGGTAATCTCATGTCGGCTTTGCTGGCTGTAACACCATTTTTTGCCATCTTACTCTATTTTTATAATAAAATTTCTTTCGAAGAAATTGAAAATCACATGAGTCATTTCGTTGTGATATCTGCACATGCCGTTTTCTTATTTTTACTTTTACTGATTCGTGAGATGATTAAAGATCTTGAAAATTTAAAAGGTGATTTGGTTAATGACTACAGAACAATTCCGGTACTTTATGGCGAAAAAGTCTCCAAGCAGGCTATCACCGCACTGACTATTTTGACGATCTTACCTGTCTATGTTCTGGTTAACATTTACGATGTAGGGTATATGGACATTTACTTTTATATTTGTTTTGGCGTTATGCTTTTCTTTCTTCTTTACTTATGGAAATCAGATTCTAAGGAGCAATATCTCAAGCTTCATAATGTTCTTAAATTCCTGATTGTTTCAGGGGTTTGCTGTATAGTTTTGATCAATCCGAGTGTTTTGTGGCACGGCAAAGCTTTGCTTTCGAACTTTTAAATTTTATCAACCCAGACTTTTATTAATTTATACCGATTTTCTTTCTCTAATAAACTTTTGATTTTAGACAAAATGTTTAAAAAATGCCCATTGTATGAACCTGGCTCCGATGTCCCGAAGTTTCACAAGGAAATCCTTTTGTTTTTTTTCAAAAATAAAAGATTGGAATGACATCGGGAGCCACGTTTAAATAAATGCCTTTTGTGATGCTCCTGACCATCAAAATGTTAACCGTCCTAATCTAAGAACAATGAACTTAAGATTATTAGCAGGAAAAAACTATCTTTGCACAAATTAATGATTTTATGAACAACAAGGAAGGCAATAATAAAAGAGGCGGTTCAAGACCAAATAGTTCGCGACCAAGCTCTAACAAGCCAAAACCTCCTATGGCGAAGCGCGCCCAGGGCCCAAAGAAAGTAAACCCTGCAGTGAAGGCGGCGGAAGAAGAAAAAGCGGCAAAATTAAAAAAGCAGAATCAGGCTCCGAAGAGACAAAAAGCTTCAGATGAGATTCGTCTGAACAAATACATTTCCAATTCTGGTGTGTGCTCCCGTCGTGATGCTGACATTTATATTCAGTCTGGAAACGTTAAGGTTAACGGTGTTCCGGTTACTGAAATGGGTTATCTGGTTAAATTAAATGATGTAGTAAACTTTGACGGCGTAACTTTAACTCCCGAAAAGAAAGAATATATTTTATTGAATAAACCTAAAAACTTTACGACTGCACTGGACGAAGGTCAGGAATTTCGTAACGTTCTGGAACTTGTTCGCGGTTCTACAACAGCTAAAATTGCGGCTATTGGAAGAATGGACAAAAATACTACCGGATTATTGCTGTTTACAAACGATACAGATATGATTCGTAAGTTTACTTTGCCTAACCAGAAATCATCTAAAATTTATCAGGTTTCTTTGGATAAGAATTTGAAATTTGAAGATTTGGAAAAAATCAGCAAAGGTTTGGTTCTGGACGGACACCGTGTTTCTGTAGAAGAAGTAAGTTATATTGATAATGAGCCAAAAAGTGAAGTTGGACTTAAATTACGTACTTCAAATGTAAAGGTAGTACGTTCTATTTTCGAATCTTTAGAGTATAATGTATTGCGTATTGACCGCGTATCCTTTGCCGGTTTAACCAAGAAAAATCTTCCGCGAGGAAATTGGCGTCATCTGACAGATCAAGAGGTTATCAACCTGAAAAATGTTTAAACACTTTCAGGTTTAATTTATATCACATCCCGTTTTCTCGTAAAATGGGATTTTTTTTATTTAAAAACTGAAAAAATTATGTCCGAAAAGAGTAAATATGGACCTTCCGATAGATTGGTTTTTATCTTCTACCGTTTCATGACATGAAAAACCAAGAATGATTTTAATTCCGGGAGGAATGCTGTTTAAGATATCTCTTTTTTGGTCTTCTAAGAGAAGTTTAAGACCTTCTATTAATTGTACATTATATCGTAAATATGAAACAACTAAGAGAGCTGAAAAGTTAAGTATTTCTCTGGCGGTTTCACTTTTTATACCGACTTCGTTTGAAATCATCTCTGAAATCCTGCCTTTTTTGTTGGCGAAAAGTTCTTTAAGTAAATCGTTTCCTTCTAAGCGGTAACAGTCATCTACTGCTAAAATTCGTCCGGCATTAAAATCAATTTCCTGAAAAAAAGTGGAATCTTCACGAACCATTGCTACTATTTCGGAGTAAAAATCTGATTCTTCTGCCTGGTTGTACAGTCCCATCAAAATTGTACCGATCGAGACATCAATTCCCTTTATTAAAAGTGCATCATTTTCAAAATAAAACTTGTTTAACTTGGAGACAACATTAGAAGAAATAAAACGTCTAAGTTCAATTTGTAGGTTTGGGGTCATACGCTTAACTTATTAAAGAAACATTATTTAAACTTGTTCAAAATAACCGACAAAGTGAGGCTTTTCATCGTTTATTGTGATAAAAATATAAAAAATTTTAACATTTCCAAAAATTAAGTTAAAATTCAAACTGTAAATTAAACACTTATCAAATATAAAAAAGCTCTCATGTCAGTAAAGACAATACTTTCATTCTCAAATCAGAAGAAAATTATTTTCATAAAATTTTGTAATTTTATGAAAAGCGAGGAAAAAGCTTAAAAAAAAGTTACATAATTAAAATAAAATGTTTCGATATTCCCATACAAGGTGCAAAAAGATGCCCAAATAAACAACCGAAAACATAAAATTGATAAAACTGGATGCTAAGAATCCGAGTAATGATCCGGTAGCTGCTTTTAAGGCTCTTTTATGATTTTTTGAATCAAATAGTAATTCTCCAATTAATGCTCCCACAAAAGGACCAATAATTACACCAAAAGGTATCGGAGCCAGAATGCCAATTATTAATCCAATGTTTGTTCCCCAGACTCCGTACGAGCTGCCACCAAACTTTTTTGTGCCTTTTGACGGAATGATGTAATCTAGTATAGTAATAATAAGCATTACAATGAAAGTAGTCCCTAATACCCAGTAATTATTCTCTACCGCTTTGGTTAAATAAAGGAGCAATAAGCCGACCCAACATGCCGACAACCCGGGCAGAACAGGAAGAAAACTACCAAAGACACCAACAATTACGCAGATAAAACCCAGAATAAGAAGTAGTAAATCCATTTTATTTTTGATAAATTTGTTCTTACAAATTACTCTTTTATTTTTTGATGTACAAGTCTTAAAAATTGCGTTGAAAACCGTAAGATCCCAAGGCTTCTCCAAAAAATAATCGTATTTTTATACCATAATATGTTTATTTCAATTCAAAACTAAAACTTTGAGGCAGTTTTTCCCATTCTTTATTTGTATACTTTTCAGTTCTTGTCAATATTTTGAGAAGCAGGTTCCGTCTGAAAAAGAGCTACTGCAGAAAGAATTAAAATCAATAAACTGGAAAGAGGTAGACGAATATCCGTCTGTATCGAACTGCGATAAAATTGCTGATAAGAAACTTCGGCAACAATGTTTTTTTGAAGTAATGTCAAATTTAATTCAGGAAAAATTAAATGTTGACACTTTATCCATTATGTATCCTGAACTGGACACAATCGAAGTAAAAGTGACGGTTTTTCCAAACGCAACAATGAAATTTGAACCGCAATTTCCTAAAGATTCTGTAGCGTACGATACTATAAAAATTGACAGCATTCTCCATGCCCGACTTGTAGATTTTCCGAAAATTAATCCGGCTATTAAACGCGGCGTACCTGTAAAAACACAATTTATTCTTCCGGTAATTCTAAAAGAAAAAAACGAAAAATAATTCACTCAATTATTTTTATAAGTTCATTTTCAACTATTTATTAAATCTTCGCTCTTTCCATTCATAAGAGCCGAACAAACTATACACAGCTACGCCGGAACTAAAAAACGGGTAAAGTAAACTACTCAGTAAAAGACTTTTAATTTTAGATTTCGTCAAAAATTTATTGGTTACCGAAAGTAGAACGTAGTCAGTAAAAAATTTACAAAACGCTAAGAACACAAAAATAGAATAAGATAAAATTCCAAAAAGGACAAATAAAAATCCGATTACAAAACTCATATTTCCAAAGAAAACAATTAGTCCTAAAACCTTTCCATAATTACTTTTATAGGAACTGGTTTTTGCTGCCCAACGGACTCTCTGATAAAACAAAGCTCGCCAGTTTTCAGTTGGTTTTGTTATTACAATTGCCTCGTCTGCTTTTAGATAGTGTACCTCTTGAGGAAATTTTTCTACCGCTTTCTGCAGCAAAAAAACATCATCGCCGCTTGCAATTTTATCATTTCCTTCAAAACCATTCAGACTTTCAAATAAAGATTTTTTGTAAGCAAAATTAGCCCCGTTGCACATAAACCCGCGATTAAGACCAAAACTCCCGATCGTTGCACCTTGCAAACTGGTAAAATCCAATTGCTGAAAATGATGCAAAAATGAATTACTGCATTTATAAGTCACAGGACCAGCCAGCATTGAAACCTCATTTTCCTGAATATAATGATCAAATGTCAAAAGCCAATTTTCAGGAACAAGGCAATCTGCATCGGTTGTAATAACCCAGTCGGTTTTTACGTGTTTTATGGCAGTTGTGATGGCGTCTTTTTTCGGAGAATTCGAAAGACGAATACTGTCTATTACAGAAACCTCAAAATCGAAACCTGAAACCTGAAACTTTTCTGCTGAATTATCATCGACCAAAATTACTCTGAACAGCTCTCTCGGATAATTTAAATTCGAAAATTCTTCTAAAAGCGTTGGCAGATTTTCTTCTTCATTCCGGAACGGAATTACAATTGTAAAACTTGTTTTAGGCTCAAAGTTTTTATTCTGAAAAGTTTTTATTTTGAAAAAACCATAAATCAGCGAAGTAATGCTAATAATGTAAATGGCGAGTATGACAAAAAATCCAAAAATCATTCTCTTGTTTTTGCTTTAAAATTTAGCACAAAATAGCTTCCTAAAACTACCGGCAATACAACATTTAAAAACCACATTAATGTCGAAATAAACACGACAATCCATTCGTTTACTCCTAAAATTCCGAAGAAATAAATAGCCACACTTCCTTTTACTGCAAAATCTAAAAACTGAAAAGTTGGCAGGGAAGAAGCCAGAAAATATACTGAAGTTATAGCTGCCATTAAAGTTAAATAAGGCAAATCCACATCAAAACCCAGAAATAAAAAATAATACTGATGTGAAAAAACGATGTAACGGCAAATTCCTAAAAAGATATTTTTTTTATGAGTAGATATGGGAATCACATTAATCTTATGAATCAGTTTTTCAATCGAATACCCTTTAATTTTTATTTTTTTTACGGAAAAAAGAAGAACTAAAATCAGAAGAAATCCGCCAAATAAAATCATTACCGTCTGAGTTGTGATAACGTTGAATTTGGCATTAAAATATAAAAGTCCGAAAATACCAAAAATGATTGTTAGAATCATTTGGATTCCGTTGCAGATTAAGTTGAGAAATACCACTCTTTTGGCTTCCGATTTTGGATAATACAATGCTTTTCCGGCATACTCTCCTACTCCGTTTGGTGTGAAAATTCCGGCGGTTAAAGCTGCCAGAACCTGTTTCGTAGCTTCGAAAACGGAGATTTTCTGAATTATTCCTGCCAGGTTCTGCCATTTTAAAATCTCGAAATATCGATTTAAAACGCTTAGAAGCAGAATAAACCCAACTCCTAAAACCGACTGATTTTTTTGGAACAAAACAAGAAACTTCTGCCAGTCCAATTTATCATTGTTTGCCAGCTGATTGTAAATAAAATAAAATGCACCGCCAACAATTAAAAGTTTGAGCAGAAGAACAAGGAATTGCTTAGCTTTGTGAGGAATTGAAATCATGCCGCAAAAGTAGTCAATTTGAGAATGAGACAATGAGATAATGAAATAATGTGGCAATTAGAAAATGATTATTTGAGGTTCAGAATAACCTGAAACTTGAAACAAAAAAACCTGAAACAAAAAAACCTCTTGACAAAAGAAAGCATCATATTAGGCATTGACCCAGGAACCACAATTATGGGTTTTGGATTGATTAAAGTTACCAATAAAAAAATGGAATTCCTGCAATTGAATGAATTGCAGCTTTCCAAATACGATAATCATTACCAGAAACTAAAAATAATCTTTGAAAGAACGATAGAGTTAATCGAGACACATTGTCCTGATGAAATCGCAATTGAAGCGCCTTTCTTTGGCAAAAACGTTCAGTCGATGTTAAAATTGGGTCGTGCACAGGGCGTCGCCATGGCAGCGGGACTTTCAAGAGGAATTCCGATTACAGAATACGAACCTAAAAAAATCAAAATGGCCATTACCGGAAACGGAAACGCCAGCAAAGAACAGGTTGCAAAAATGCTGCAGCAACTTTTAGGTTTAAAAGAATTACCAAAAAATCTCGATTCAACTGATGGTTTGGCGGCTGCCGTTTGTCACCACTTTAATTCCGGAAAAATTGTTGCCGGAAAAAGTTATTCAGGCTGGGATGCTTTTGTGAAACAAAATGAGGAACGAGTAAAGAAATGAGTCAATGTGTCAATTTGATATTTAGATAATTCTGTAGACAACGAAAGAATTATCTAATTGACACATTCCCTAATTATCTAATTTAAAATGTCAGGAATCTACATTCACATACCTTTTTGCAAGCAGGCTTGTCATTACTGCGATTTTCATTTTTCAACTTCGATGAAGAAAAAGGATGAAATGGTTTTAGCTTTGGCAAAAGAAATTGTCATGCGCAAAAATGAGTGTGACGATGAAGTTGAAACCATCTATTTTGGTGGCGGAACTCCTTCCGTTTTGTCTTCTTCTGAAATCAATTTTCTAATTGAAGAAGTTTACAAAAATTATAAGGTTGCCAAAAATCCTGAAATAACATTGGAAGCAAATCCCGATGACTTGTCTTCTGAAAGAATTTTAGAATTATCAAAAAGTCCAATAAATCGTCTCAGCATCGGAATTCAGTCTTTTTATGAAGAGGATTTAAAGATGATGAACCGCGCCCATAATTCGGCGGAAGCCAGGAAATCTTTAGCGGAAGCCACAAAATATTTCGACAATATTTCTATTGATCTTATTTATGGAATTCCGGGTTTGAGTGATGAAATGTGGAAACAGAATATTCAAACTGCTTTGGATTTCGGTATTCCGCATATTTCGACTTATGCTTTGACGGTTGAACCGAAAACAGCTTTAAGCAAATTAATTCAAACGGGGAAAATCGCTGAACCTCAGGATGAAGCGGCTTCAAACCATTTTATGATTTTGGTTGAAATGCTTCAGAACAATGGTTTTATTCATTACGAATTATCAAATTTCGGAAAAGAAAATTATTTCTCTAAAAATAACTCTGCCTATTGGTTAGGAAAAAAATATATAGGGATTGGTCCTTCGGCGCATAGTTATGATGGGGAAAAACGGGGTTGGAATATTGCTAACAATTCGCTTTACTTAAAAGCAATTCAAAATAATGAACTTCCGATGGAAAAAGAAATGTTAACCATTTCCGATCGTTATAACGAATATATTATGACGGGATTACGAACAATTTGGGGCGTTTCTTTACTAAGAATTGAAAACGAATTTGGATTGGAATATCTTAATTATCTTCAAAAGCAAAGTCAGAAATTTTTAAATGATGATTTGCTTTCGATTGAAAATAATATTCTGAAACCCACTTTAAAAGGAAAATTTCTGACTGATGGAATTGCTTCAGATTTATTTTATCTGGATACTGAAGTTTAACCGCAAGGTTCGCAAAGAATTACGCAAAGAGCGCTATATTTTAATTGTAAGAATAAAATTATATTTTTTAAAATTTAAAACTACATTTGAGTTTTAATTTTTATTGAAGCTACTTATGTCAGAAAATGATTTATCCCGAATTGTGTTTAATGCAGCATTAAAAGTGCACCAAATTTTAGGTCCTGGTCTTTTAGAAAGTGCTTATGAAGAATGTTTATTTTATGAACTGAAAAAATTAAATCTCATAGTAGAAAAACAAAAAGCGTTACCATTAATTTACGAAGAAGTAAAGTTAGATGTTGGTTATCGTTTAGATATTTAATAGAAAATAAACTAATTTTGGAAATAAAGGCAGTCGATTGTTTAAATGAAGTACATTTTGCTCAGCTATTAACTTACTTAAAACTAACAAATTGCAAACTAGGCTTATTAATTAACTTCAATGTTTCCTTATTAAAATATGGTATAAAAAGAGTAGCAAACAATCTTTAATAAAAAATCCTTGCGAACTTTGCGTAATTCCTAGCGTGCCTTGCGGTTAAACCAAACTTATGAAAGCTAAAATCAATAACTTCGAAATAGACTTATCAAAACCCATTGACATCTCAATTCCTTTAACCAATACAGATGAAAATCCGATTGCGTGGTACATTGAAAAACCGGTAATTGAGCCAGTAGTTTTTGGTGATTGGATTGGGAAAGTTTCCGAAGGAAAATCATCAACCAATTTCAACAATATTTTCTTTAATCCGCATGGGCACGGAACACACACAGAATGTCTGGGACATATTACACGGGAATTTTACAGCATCAATCAATCTTTGACACAGTTTTTCTTTTTTGCTAAACTAATTACAGTTGAACCTGAAAAACAAGGAGATGACTGTGTCATTACAAAAGAATTGATTGAAAATGCATTGCGCACTTCTCCCGAAACTTCGGGATCGCTCCGTGTGACAACCGAGGCTTTAATTATTAGAACACTTCCAAATCAGCAAGACAAAAAATCAAGAAAATATTCCAATACCAATCCGCCTTATTTGTCTGAAGATGCTGCAATTTTCATCCGCGAAAGCGAAATACAGCATTTACTGATCGATTTACCAAGCGTAGACAAAGAACATGATGAAGGAAAATTATTGGCGCATAAAGCTTTTTGGAATGTAAAAAACACAGATGTTTTAAATGAAGATGCGCGGTTAAACGCCACAATCACCGAAATGATTTACGTTCCGGACGAAATTACAGATGGAGATTATATTCTCAATCTTCAAATCGCTTCGTTTGAAAATGATGCAAGTCCCTCAAAACCTATACTGTACAGAATTTAAAGTTAACCACAAATTACACAAATTTCTTTTCTATTTTGCGAATCCGATAAATATCGGGATAAAAGACTTTACAGATTTAATCCTTTTCAAATTCTAATCTCTAAAAAATAATTTGTGTAATTTGTGCCAAAATATAAACGCTGATGATAACCGTTTCAACCGATAAAACAAAACTCGACGTTCCGTTCATTCAAAATTTCTTAAAAGATATTTATTGGGCTGCAGGAAGAACTATGGAAGAAGTTCAACGCACTATTGATGCTTCGTTTTGTTTTGGAATTTACCTTGACGGAAAGCAAATTGGCTTTGCACGTGTAATAACCGATTATGTCGTTTTCGCGTATTTAATGGATGTTTTTATAACAGAAGAACATCGGGGAAAGGGCTATTCTTCAATTTTAATTGAAACTATGATGAGCGAACCCCAGCTTCAGGAAATAAAAATCTGGAGACTGGCAACAACTGATGCCCATTTTTTATACGAGAAATTCGGATTTAAGAAACTGGCGCATCCCGAAAAAATGATGGAAAAAGTAATCTAATGAAAACAGTCCTGAAACTCGAAGAAGCCGCTTTATTTATTCTCGGAATATTTCTTTTTAACCGTTTAAATTATGAATGGTGGTGGTTTTTGGCCTTAATTTTAGCACCCGATTTATCGATGATTGGGTATGCATTTGGAAACCAAACCGGAGCATTCCTTTATAATTTCTTTCATCATAAAGGAATTGCACTTTTAATTTTTGCTTTAGGAAATTATTTGAGTATAGAAGTTGTGCAGTTAGCCGGAATTATTTTATTTTCACATTCTGCAATGGATCGTATTTATGGTTATGGCCTTAAATATGAAAAAGGTTTTAAATACACACATTTAGGTGAAATTGGTAAATAGATAATCATGAATTTAGAAACGTTTTACGAATATTGTCTTTCAAAAAAAGGTTGCAGCGAGCACTTCCCTTTTGATGAAGATACGCTCGTATTTAAGGTTGGCGGCAAGATGTTTGCGCTGTCTTCACTTTCTCAATGGGAAAAAAATGAGCAGTCGGTTAATTTAAAATGTGACCCCGATCGCGCAGAAGAACTCAGAGCAGAATATGACGAAATACAACCCGGATTTCACATGAGCAAAGTACACTGGAACACTATTGCTTTAAATGGTAACCTGCCTGCAAAATTCGTTAAAGAACTAATTGATCATTCGTATGAATTGGTTTTCAAAAGCTTAACAAAGAAAATCCAGAACGAAATTATTGACGCGAGGTAAATTTTTTACCGAACAGGCGGAGCAATTAGAAAATTAGGCATTACATTTGTAACGTCAGTAAAAAAACTTAGCCGCTCAGCAGCCTAGAAACTTAGCAACTTATAAGAAATGAAAGAACAATTTAAAAAGTTTTTAAACGAAGAACAAGATCCTAAAGCGATTGAAAAAATCACTTCAAAACTTACCGATTTATTGATGAAAGGCGAAGAAGTTGGATATATCGCAGTACAAAAAAAACCTGCCATAACCGTTTTTCCTGATAGTATTGTATTAACAAACAAACGAATCATTATCTGTAAGCCTAAAAATTTAGGGCTTTCTATGGATTTTACAGATTATACCTGGGATGATATTGCAAGTACTTTTGTAAAAGAAAATATATTAGGTTCTGAATTTTCTTTCGGAACAAAAACAGATTTAGCCGTTTCTATTGATTATATTCCTAAAATTCAGGCGAGAAAAATTTACACTTACGCTAAAGAGCAATTGGATATTTTAAAAAATCCCGTTCAGACTGCAACTCCTATAATTGAGAATATTCAGGAAGAAGCTGAAGAAGCAGAACAATATGAAGACGAAATTGAAGAAGTGGAAACGGAAGAAGTAACCAGTTTTGCTGAGATTTTACCGGCAGCTCCTGTTTACGAACCTTATGAGCAAATTCCACCTCAACAGCCAGCTCCAACCGGAGACCGTAAATTAAGTGACTTGTCTAAAGAAGAGCTGTTTGACAAACTTCAGAATTATAAAAAACTTCTGGACAACGGTTTAATCATGCAGGGAGAATATGACGCTTACAAAAAGGAGATTTTGAGCTACATGTAATGTTAGTCATAAAGTCGAAAGTCAAAAGTCAAAAGTCTGAAAGTTTTTGACTTTGTCTAAATAAAAAAGCCAGAAATAAATTTATTTCTGGCTTTATTTTTTTTGTCTCTATTGGACTTTCAAACTTTGGACTTTATGACTTTGGACTAAAGCGTAGCTTTCTGCTTTTCTACAAAACTGTGCGATTGCAGTTCCAGCAATTCTTTAGCATTTTTACGTTGCAGCTCGTAGAGACTTTTATCTTCTGCGATGTCTGCGTAAACTCTGTCGTGCATTTCTGCACTTGTCTTTTTCAGTAATTCGCGTTGGTATTTATTTTGTTCCAAAGTCGCTCTCATGGCGGTTTCGGCTTCTTCTTGTTTAAAATCGAACTCCCCTTTTGGTGCCAATAATTTAGCGATAATCGGTGAAGTTTCAATAGCCAGAAACAACAACATTATAAAAAATGAAGGTAACCAAGGCAATTTATTTAATGCATTGATACGCGCCATTAATCCGTCGAAGCCTTCTATGATAGGTTGAGTTTGTGATACTTTTTTATCTAAATCGGCCTGTAATTGTTTGCCTGCTTTTTCTTTTTCGGCAATTTTAGCTTCGTTTGTTGTTTTTAAGGTTTCAAACTCTTTTAAAGCAGCATCGTGTTTTTCACGTTTTTCTTTATAAACCGGACCTTTACCCAGCTTCTTTGTCCCGGTCGTTCCCTCAGCTTCTGTAATATAAGTAGAGTACAAAGCGTTTACTTCTTTTTCCTTTTTGACAATATCTGCTTTTAACGCTGCGATTTCTGCTTTGTTCTTATCTAAATCCGTTTTGAAATAAGTGCCAATTTGTTTTTTATTGGCCAATTCCATCTCGTTTTTTTCTTTTAATAATACGGTATTGATTTCTTTTTCGAAAATTTTAATTTCTAAGGGTTTTGAAATCACAATCGCAATAATAATAGCCAAAGCAATACGCGGAGTTGCCTGCAGGAATTCATCCATAAAGCGATCTCTCTTTTTAATAGTAGAAACGATAAACCGGTCCAGATTAAAAATTAGTAAACTCCATACAAAACCGAAAATTAAAGCCGGATAAATAGAATCGAAAACTGTAAAAAGTGCGTATGCACTAGCCAAAAAAGCCATAACGGCGGTAAAAAAAACAGTGGCGCCAATACCAACGTATTTGGTTTGTTCGCCTTCTGAGCATCCTTCGAGGAGATCTTTGTCTGCACCTGAACACAGGATAAAAAATTGTTTTAACATGATTGATGATTTTGATTGTGATTGATAAGGCAAATTTAACGCCAAATTTTCAAATACGATCAAAATTAAGTTTCTTTTTAATTGTGAATCAATCATTTGATGGTCTGATGTTATTTAAAGATTAATAAATCTAACTGTTCAACGCCTAATCATAACACTATGTTAATTTTTTTTCAAGGGTTTAGTAATACTTGGGTTTTAGCTTCGCAACCGAAATCAAACTAAACACACACAATGAAAAAATTTTATTTCCTAACCGCATTCTTTCTATTTGCCTTTACAGGTTTTGCTCAGAAAGCTATTATATCCGGAAAGATATTAGATGCCGATGACAAATTGCCACTTCCTGGAGCTATGGTTCAAATTGTTGGCGAGAAAAAATATACCGTTTCAGATTATAACGGTCGTTTTGAATTATTAAACATCAATGAAGGAACTTATAAGGTTGAAGTAAAATATATTGGTTACACTGCTTTAACTCAGGAAATAAAAGTAGAACAAGGAAAAAATAACGTTATCGACTTCTCTCTTAAAACTTCGGGAACTGAATTAAACGAAGTTGTGGTTGGAGACATTTTAAAAGGTCAGGCGAAAGCTTTAAATCAACAAAAAAACAACAAAAATATAGGAAACGTAATTTCTTCAGATCAAATGGGACGTTTCCCGGATGCCAATGTTGGAGATGCTTTAAAACGTGTTCCGGGTATCACCATGCAGAATGATCAGGGCGAGGCGCGTAACATTATTATCAGAGGTCTGGCTCCGTCATTGAATTCTGTAACTTTGAACGGAGACCGAATTCCGTCTGCAGAAGGAGATAACAGAAATGTACAAATGGATTTGATCCCGTCTGATATGATATCTACAATCGAAGTTAATAAAACACTAACTTCAGATATGGATGCAGATGCGATTGGAGGATCTGTAAACTTAATTACCAGAGCAACTCCAAACGGCGAAAGGATTTCTGCAACTCTTGCAGGAGGTTATTTGCCAATTCGCGATCATGCTTCTTACACAGCCGGTTTTGTTTATGGTAATCGTTTTATTGATAATAAATTGGGAGTTGTGGTCAGCGGTTCTTATAATAATGTGGATTACGGTTCTGATAATATCGAAAACGAATGGGTAAAAGATGATTTTGGAAATGAATATTTGCAGGCTTCTGAAATTAGAAAATATGATGTTCAGCGTATTCGCCGCAGCGGATCTGTTGCTTTAGACTATAAATTCGACGAGAACAATACCATTTTTGCCAATGCCATTTACAACTGGCGAGATGACAGAGAAAACCGTTTCAGAACTACGATTGATGATATTGAACCTATTTACAATGGTGAGGAAATCGCCGGTTTTGAAGGTCGTGTAAAACGCCAGACAAAAGGCGGCGTGGATAATAACAGAAACAAAAACAGAAGATTAGAAGATCAAAGAGTTCAGAACTATTCACTTCGCGGAGAACACCTGATTAACTCAACTCTGGATTTGGACTGGTCGGCAAACTATGCAAAAGCAAGAGAATATCGTCCGGGCGAACGTTATATCGAATACCGTCAAAAAGGTCTGGATGTGTTTGAAAACCTAACAGATCAAAGATTTCCATTAGTTACAACTGCCGGAGAAGCTTTAGATCAATTTGAATTTGATTCGGTAACTGAAAATACAGATGAAACAAGCGAAAGCGAATTTGGCGCAAAAGTAAACATCCGTTTTCCGTTCTCTGTAATTGCAGGTGAAAAAGGAAGATTGAGAACAGGTTTAAGACTTCGCCTGAAAGAAAAAGAAAGAAATAATATGTTCTATTCTTATTCTCCCCTTACTGACGGAATGGAATTATTATCTGAAGTCCCTGTAAGCTATTATGACGGGAAAGATTTTAATCCGGGAAGTAAATATGTGCCGGGAACTTTTGCTTCTGCCAATTTCCTTGGAAGTTTAGATTTAAACAATTCGGCTTTATTTGAAAAAGAATCAGATCCGGCAGAATATCTGGCGGTAAACTACAATGCAAAAGAAAGAATTTCTGCTGCCTATGTAAGATGGGATCAGGATTTTAACGATAAACTTTCTATGGTTTTAGGTTTCCGTGTTGAGAATACGCATATCGATTATACAGGAAACAGAGTTTTGGATGAAGAAGAATTAGAAAGCAAAATCAATACGACCAATTCATATACGAATTTATTGCCAAGTATCTCTTTTCAATACAACGCCACAAAGGATTTGATTTTAAGAGCTGCTGCAACAACGGCGCTGGCGAGACCAAACTATTATGCATTGGCTCCATACGTAAACAATATTGCTGCTGATAAAGAAATTACAGCCGGTAATCCAGATCTTGATGCTACTTATTCATACAATTATGATTTCATGGCAGAGAACTATTTCAAATCTGTTGGTTTGATTTCCGGAGGTGTTTTCTACAAGAGATTAAATGATTTTATTTACAATTACAGCGACAATCAATATACAGACGCGAAATTTGCTGCAGATTTTCCTAATCAGATTAATCCAATTCCAGCGGGCGAAAACTGGTCATTTTTACAATCGAGAAATGGTAATACGGTTGATGTATACGGGTTTGAAGTCGCTTTTCAGCGTCAGCTAGATTTCTTGCCAGGTAAATTCTTAAAAGGTTTTGGTATTTATTTAAACTATACCTACACGCAATCTAAAGCAAAAGGAATTGCCGATGAAGACGGAAATGAAAGAAATGATATCAGTCTTCCGGGAACTACACCACATATGTTTAACGGGTCTCTTTCCTGGGAAAACAAACGTTTCTCTGCCAGAGTTTCTACAAACTTCACCTCCGATTATTTGGATGAGTTAGGTTCTGAATCTTATAAAGACAGTTATTACGACAAGCAATTTTTCTTAGACGCAAATGCTTCTTATAAAATTACCAAACAACTTCGCGTTTTTGCAGAAGCGAATAACTTAACCAATCAACCGTTACGTTATTATCAGGGTGTCGAAGCTCACACGAAACAAGCAGAATATTATCAGGCCAAATTCAATCTTGGATTGAAACTGGATTTATAATCTTCAATTTTTAAAATTCTTACATTAGACAGCGTTTTTACCACTCTATCTAATGGTATTAAAATATACAAACCGAAATGAAAAATAATTCTATAGTTGCTCTTTTACTATTATCTGCTTTATTTACAGCATGTAAGGACGATAAGTTAGCACCTGTCCAGCCCAATGCGGTAAAACCAACAGCAGTTACAGAAGCTTTGCCTCACGACACAGACGATCCTGCGATATGGATTCACCCGACAGATCCCTCAAAAAGTATAATTGTTGGAACAGATAAAGATACAGACGGCGGCTTATATGCTTTTGATCTGAATGGAAAAATACTAAAAAAATCAGTTCCGTTAAAAAGGCCAAATAATGTGGATATCGCTTACGGATTGCTTATTGACGGAAAAAAAGTAGACGTTGCCGTTACAACAGAACGAGAAGAAAATAAAATCAGAATTTTTAGTTTACCTGATTTAAAACCAATTGATAATGGCGGAATTCCGGTTTTTGAAGGAGAAGCACTACGCGATCCTATGGGAATCTCCTTGTATACCCGTCCGGCTGATGGAAAGATTTTTGCTATTGTAGGAAGAAAAACTGGTCCGTCAGGAAGTTATTTATGGCAATATGAACTTTCAGGAAAAGGAAAATTCGCTGTTGCAAAAGTAGTCCGCAAATTCGGGTCTTACAGCGGTAAAAAAGAAATAGAAGCCATTGCGGTTGACAATGAATTAGGAACGGTTTTTTATTGTGATGAACAATTCGGAATCAGAAAATACAAAGCAGATCCCGCTTTAAATGACAATAAAGAATTGGCTCTTTTTGGTCAGAAAGATTTCAAAGCAGATCATGAAGGAATAGCGATTTACAAAAAAACAGATTCTACAGGATATATTTTAGTTTCTAACCAACAGGCAAATTCATTTATGGTTTATCCAAGAGAAGGTGCTAAAGGAAATCCCGACAGTTATCCTTTATTGGCAGAAATTCCAACTTCTACGATCGAATGCGACGGTGCAGATGTTACCAGCATTAATTTAGGGCCAAAATATAAAAACGGACTTTTCGTAGCGATGAGTAACGGGATGACTTTTCACTATTACACCTGGGATCTAATACAAAAACGTATAGACGAAACAAAGAAATAAAAATTCAGTGTTGATTTGAAATCGCAGTTCTTTGGCTCCTTTCCTTTAAACTGTAGTTGAAAGCTGCGATTCAATAACTTATTTTTTTACCGCAAAGATGCGCAAAGTAAAAAACGCAAGGTTCGCAAAGTCTAATAATAAGCTTTGCGAGCCTTTGCGTAACTCTTAGCGAATCTTTGCGGTAAATTTTTAGAACTAAAAACAAAAAAAGCTGCTCATAACGAGCAGCTTTTTTATTTGAATCAATAATTCCTTTTATTCTGTAATCGGTGCTCCCGCCAAAATTTCGGCATTGGCAAACTCTTCAAATTTGGCAAAATTAGCTTTGAATTTCTGAGCTAATTCTAATGCTTTTCTATCGTATAAATCTCGGTCTTCCCAAGTGTTTCTCGGATTTAGAATTTCCTCCGGAACGTTTGGACAAGATTGCGGTTTTGCAATTCCGAAAACAGAGTGATTTTCAAATTCTACCTGATCTAACTCTCCTTTTAACGCCGCAGTAATCATAGCACGGGTGTATTTTAGTTTCATACGGCTTCCTGTTCCGTAAGGTCCGCCGGTCCATCCTGTATTGATTAACCAAACTTTTACGCCGGCATCCTTCATTTTTTTGCTCAGCATTTCAGCATAGCGTGTTGGATGTAAAGGCATGAATGGCGCTCCAAAACAAGCTGAGAAATTAGGCTGCGGTTCTGTGATACCTGCTTCTGTTCCTGCTACTTTTGCTGTATAACCCGAAATAAAGTGATAAGCAGCCTGACCCGGAGTTAATTTTGAGATTGGAGGCAGGATCCCGAAAGAATCTGCCGTAAGGAAAAATATATTTTTAGGATTATGTCCCACCAAACCTGGCTGCACATTATCAATATGTGTAATCGGGTAACTCACCCGGGTGTTTTGTGTGATCGAAATATCATCGTAATCTACCTCATTTGTTCCGGCTTTGAAAACTACATTTTCTAATAGTGCCCCTTTTTTGATGGCTCTGAAAATGTCCGGTTCATTCTCTTCTGTTAAGTTGATTACTTTAGCATAGCAACCGCCTTCGAAGTTAAAAACAGTATTTTCGTTTGTCCAGCCGTGCTCATCGTCTCCGATTAATTTACGTTCCGGATCTGCCGATAAAGTTGTTTTTCCGGTTCCAGACAATCCGAAGAAAATCGCTGTATCATTATCTTCTCCTACATTGGCGCTGCAATGCATTGGAAGTGTATTTTTGAAAACAGGAAGAATAAAATTCAGAGCAGAAAAAATTCCTTTTTTCATTTCACCTGTGTAACCTGTTCCTCCAATAAGGGCAATTTTTCTGGTAAAATCCAAAATAGCAAAATTCGACTGTCGTGTTCCGTCCACAGCAGGATCTGCCATAAAACTTGGAGCGCAGACTACCGTCCATTCTGGTGTAAAATTGGCCAATTCAGATTCTTCAGGACGAAGAAACATATTGTAACAGAATAAATTGGACCATGCCGTCTCTGTCACCACACGCACATTTAATCTGTAGTTAGGATCTGAACAAACGTAGGAATCACGAACAAAAACTTCTTTGTTGGATAAAAACGCTGTTACTTTATTATAAAGCTTTTCAAAAGCCTGAGGTTCAAACGGAATATTAACATTTCCCCACCAAACCTGATCTTTGGTAATATCGTCTTTTACGATAAAACGATCTTGTGGAGAACGGCCTGTAAATTCACCTGTATTAATTGCCAATGCACCAGTAGAATTCTCAACACCTTGTCCTGACTCCAAAGTAATCGCATGTAATTCGTCTGCAGATAGTTGATAATGAACCTTTGCATTTTCAATTCCTAATTCTTTCAGCGAAATCGATTGCGAGAAAACTGTGTTAGTGTCCATAAATTTTAAGTTGTGTGTGATATTTATTTCAGAAGCAAAATTACAGATTAATTCTTATTTCTTTTAAATTACTTAATTTCACTTTGATTAATATCAAAAAAGAGAAATTTCACTTTAAAATTAATAAAAACAAAAAATAAAAGCTCCTAATTACTTTATTACAACCTTATAAATGAATTTGTTATATAATTTTTGATTTTCAATCTAAAATACAAAAAATTCACATAAATAAAGTTATATGTTATTTATGAGACAAAATTAAAGATTAATTTTTACACAGAATTTTTTTTTCGGGATTTTATGATTTTCTCTTCAAAATCGTAAAGAATAATAGCGCCCAACCAATAATTAATAGAAAACCACCAATAGGAGTTGCGAATACGATAATTTTAGAATAAAACAATGTGTAGTCTTTTGTTGCCACTAAATAAATCGAACCGCTAAAAAGTACAACACCGGCAACAACAAAATTATAAATAGTTTTTAGGGTTTTATCTGCGATATCTTTTTGTGTCGATAAAAAGAAAAGAAACAACGCATGATACATTTGATAACGAACTCCAACTTCAAAAGTATTTAATTGATCAACGGAAAGATATTTTTTCAATAAATGAGCGCCAAAAGCTCCCAGAATAATGGCAAGCATCCCTATAAAAGCACCAGTTAAAACGATTCTTCTTTTCATAATCTATATCTTTTCAAATTGGATACAAAAATACTTCAAACGATTCGAAAAAAACACTTTTATTTAAAACAAAATCGGATTGCTTTTGTTCTGGAAACTCAAAAATAAATTTAACTTTATGTAATTAAAATTGTTATATTTATAACAATTAAATATATTTGTGTTAAATATTTAAAACATGAGAAACGTTTTAATAATTGGAGCAGGAAGATCTGCATCTTCTTTAATTCGATATTTGTTAGCAAAAGCTAATGAAGAAAACCTGCATATTACTGTGGCCGATCTTTCTTTGGAACTGGCACAGAAAAAAACACAAAACAACCCCAATGCAACTCCAATTGCTTTAGATATTTTTAATACTGTAGAAAGAAAAACAGCTATTCTACAAGCTTCCATTGTTATATCGATGCTTCCGGCACATTTGCACCTCGAAATCGCAAAAGACTGCCTCGAATTTAAGAAACATCTGGTTACCGCATCTTATATAAGTGATGGCATGCAGGCGCTAGACGAGGAAGCCAAAAAAAACAATCTTATTTTTATGAATGAGGTCGGCCTTGATCCGGGTATCGACCATATGAGTGCGATGAAGGTAATTGATGAAATTAGAGATAAAGGCGGGAACATGCTTTTATTCGAATCTTTTTGCGGCGGACTTGTAGCACCAGAATCTGATAACAATTTATGGAATTATAAATTTACCTGGGCACCCAGAAACGTGGTTTTGGCCGGTCAGGGCGGTGCAGCAAAATTTATTCAGGAAGGGACTTATAAATATATTCCGTACAGCGCATTATTTAGAAGAACCGAATTTCTGGAAGTCGAAGGCTACGGAAAATTTGAAGCGTATTCTAACCGTGATTCTTTAAAATACAGATCGGTTTACGGTTTAGACGATGTGCTGACATTGTATCGCGGAACGATTAGAAGAGTCGGATTTTCCAGAGCTTGGAATATGTTTGTACAACTGGGCATGACAGATGACAGTTATATTATGGAAGATTCTGAAAACATGAGTTACCGCCAGTTTGTAAATTCGTTTCTGCCGTACCACCCAACCGATTCTGTTGAGATTAAAACACGCCTGCTTTTAAAAATCGATCAGGACGATATTATGTGGGACAAACTTCTGGAGCTCGATTTATTTAATCCCAATAAAAAAGTCAATTTACCAAATGCAACGCCCGCACAGATTCTGCAAAAGATTTTGTCTGACAGCTGGAGTCTGGAACCAGATGACAAAGACATGATTGTGATGTACCATAAATTTGGTTATGAAATAAACGGCATCAAACAACAAATTGATTCTAAAATGGTCTGCATTGGCGATGACCAAACCTATACGGCAATGGCCAAAACAGTTGGATTACCCGTTGCAATCGCTACATTGTTGATTTTAAATAAAAAAATCACTACTCCGGGTGTCCAGCTTCCTATAAAGAGAGAAGTGTACGAACCCATTTTAAAAGAATTAGAAGATTACGGAGTGGTTTTTAACGAACAAACGGTTCCGTATTTTGGTTATAATCCCGACTTATTTTAGTAAGGATCACATTTTTTTTTTAGAATTTTTTTTAAATTAGTTTTTTATTTTAATCCGCTTCTTCAAACAGAAGCGGATTTTTTATATACACAACTTTTTAGTAGTACAAAATTATTTCTCAGGCTCCACCTTGATTGGTAAACTATACATAACCCGAACAGCTTTTCCATCTTTTGTAGCTGCAATCCATTTTGGAGAAAGTTTCAGGACCCGCGTCACCTCATCTCCTATTCCATAGCCTACATCGGTCAATACCATTATATTAGACAAACTTCCGTCTTTTTCAATTACAAACTTCATATAAGTTTTACCTTCTATTTTATTTTTCCCGACCTCGGCGGGAATTTTAAAATTCATGCCTACAAATTTATAAAACTCTTCAATTCCTCCAGGAAATTCTGGTAATTTGTCTACTGACTCTATCCTGTAAAGGTTTCCAGTTTTATTATCAGAATTTACATTTACTTCCTGGGCAACTGCTTCGCTGCTAAAAATAAAAAGAGATACGACAAAAACTATTCCTACGCCAAATACTTTTAGTGATACTGTAATCGGAGATTCTTTTTTAGTCATCATAACAAAACGTTTTTTAGTGATTAGATAATTAATAGTACTCGCCAAAGCGACTGTAGTTTTATCTGAAGCGATATCAAGCAACATTTTCTGATAATTTGAAATTTCTTCAAATTGCCTATTTACCGCTTCATCTGCCAGAAATTCATGATTCAGTTTTATCGCTTTTTCAAATAAAAAAAGGAGCGGATTAAACCAAAATACAATCTTTAAAACGGCAACAAAAAGAATATCCAGGGAATGCTTCTGTATTAAATGCGCTTTTTCATGTGCGATTAATTCGGTTGAAATTTTACCATTTTCAAAATCCAATTTATTGATAAAAATGGTATTCCAAAAAGAATGTGGCAAAATGGTTTCTTGTAGCAAAACGATTTTTTGATTTTCAATGATATGATATTCATTATTTAGCGAAGTTTTATAAAGCGCATATAAATTCTTAAAAAACCGAACTCCCAAAATGAAAATTACCATACTATAGACAAACCATAAAGCTAACCCAAAAAGCTGACTGTAATTTATTGAAGCTGAAACTCTTTTACTGGTCTTAATCACGATTCCGTCTAGCTGAATCGTCGAAAGCACATCCGAAAATAACGGTTGAACCGAAAACAACTGCAACGGAATTATAAAACTAAAAATCAAACTTCCCAGAAGATACACACGATTAAAACGAAACATTTTTTCATTTTGAAGCAATAACTTATATACTGCGTAAAAAATCAAAAGCAGTATTCCTGATTTTAAAAGATAGTTTATCATTTTTTCTTTTTTTGAATTTGCGAATCAATAATCTTTTTGAGTTCTTCCAATTCCGATTCCGACAAATTGGTTTCGGTGGTAAAAAAAGAAGCAAATTGCGAAGCCGAATTATTAAAGAAATTACTAATAAGGCCTTTTACATGTTTCGAGAAATAATCTGTTTTTTTGACTAACGGATAATATTCTCTCGAATTTCCAAATTCGTTGTAAGCAACAAACTTTTTGTCAATCATTCGTTTTAGCAAAGTCGCGACTGTTGTTGTTGCAGGTTTTGGTTCCGGAAATGCTTCCAGTAAATCTTTCATAAAAGCTTTTTCCAGCTTCCATAAATGTTCCATCAATTGTTCTTCGGCGTTTGTTAATTGCATTTTTTTTAAGGTGTTAATCCCGAAGTCTCGGGACTGAGGCGCTAAGATTCTAAGGTTTCTATACTTTGTTATTCCTGAGTCTTAACCTCTTTATTCTCTATTCTCTATTCTCTATTCTCTATTCTCTATTCTCTATTCTCTATTCTCTATTCTCTATTCTCTATTCTCTATTCTAGTTTATTTTTTTTTCGGAAACGAATTCGCCTTTATTATATGTTTTAATCGAAATCAGTTTTCCTTTATCGGAATAAAATTTCCAGTCGCCGAAATAAAACCAATGTGTCTGAACAGAATCGCTTTCCAGTTTTGTTTTACCAACAGATTCTAATTTTCCGTTTTCGTAATAGGTTTTAGAAATACAGATGCCGTTTTTGTATTTTTCTGTTTTGTAAATTTTTCCGCCAATGTAGGTTTTCCATTTTTTTACCGGAATATCATTTTTATAATATTCAACAGATTTATACTGAATGTTATCCTGAGTATAAACATCTACCCATTTTCCTTCTTTTTTTCTGTCAATTTTCTGATTGACCTCAGCAGTTTTACAGCCCAGAAAAGAAAAAAGTATTAAAATTAAAAGTCCGATTTTAATCATGTGCTCTACATTTATAGATTCTGTTCTACAAATGTAGAATTAAATTTTAACTACACAAATTTTCCGACAAAATATTTTTAAATGTATTGATATAAAGTTATTTAACTTCTGAAAATTAAATTTCTCGCTAGCACGTATGCGTTAGGGATAGCAGCGGCATCCTTTTTGTTTTTTCTTTAAAAACAAAAAGATATAGCGGATAGCCCGGCCGTAGGCAACGCCCAAATTATAATTGAAATTCCCGAAAATCTTAAAGGTCTAAACTCTTAAGCAGGAAGTAAATCGAGCGTTCTTCCGACTTCATCAAAATCTATGATGAAATTTTCGCCTTCCGGGGTTCCAACTACAAAGCTGTAATTGATGTTTTGCATATCTGTAGTAATTTTTAGAACACCGCAAAAACGATTTGGCGGCTGCAAAGTTAAAATGGAAGTTCCAGGTTCTAAAACCATTAAACCATGCATAAGATGACTTCCTTCTATACCGATAAGAATTTTGGCTCCAACACAGGCTTCTAAAATTTCTGATACAGTGTTTTGTGTCACATCTACAATTTTGAAACCGTATTTTTCTCGCAGTTGCTCTGCGATTTCAATTTCGTTTAATAAAATTCGCGTTTTTCCGGATCCTCTTCGTAAAACAAATACTCCCGGATGTGAAATCCCGTTAAAATGTGAGAGCAACTTTCTTTTATTTGCAGTAAATAATTCTTTTTTCCTGTCGTTGTTGCCCCAATCATCATCAAAAAATACTGCATTTTTTAAGTAAGCAGCATTTGTGCGAAACGGATTCATCTCAAGAAGGGATTCATACTCCAGCATGTGCGGACTTGCAAAAACATTTGTACTTACAGGAGTCCCCTCTTCTTCTGCCAATCTGTAATTGGTGCAGTCATCTGTTAACCAAAGACCAAAAAATTCATTTCCGTCGTAAGAACTGTAGATTGAAGCATTTTCTATTTCACTATTAATTTTTACCGGCGGAAAATAATTCATCTTCTTCGTTAGTTTTGAACGATGATGAAATAAAAAATTATTAATTCCTTTATAAACAGAGCCATTAATCATCCAGAGATTTCGGAGTTTATACGCGTAAGTGGGTTCATGTGTAATTACAGTGCCGCCCTGCATTATTGCTTTGGGATCGTCTGTGTATGCAGTTCCTGTAATTCGATCAAGCTGTCCTTCAAGAAAGTAGGCTTTTGATGAAATAGTGGTATTTCCAGGTGATATCAGCCATGTTTTTTCGGCAAGATTTTGCAATACTGCGCCCTGCCGAAACATCGGATTCATTTTTTTTATTCCCTTAAGATATTGTGTATAAGCTATTAGTGTAAATCTACTCTTTGCATTTGAGCTCATTTAGAATATTAAAATTAGATTAAAACAACATTAGAAAAAATGACAAAACTAAATTATCAATAATAAAACCATGGCAATACTAATAAAAAATATAAAAATAAGTTAATTCATTTAATAAATATGAATTGATACATTAAAATTTAATAATTAATTGCAATATACCTTAAACAAAAAAAATCCGCTCATTTCTGAACGGATTTATATTTAAAATCAACTTTGTCAAAATTTAAAACTTTGACAAAGTGAGAAACTAAAAATCTTTGTGCCTTAGCGTCTTAGTGGCAAAACCTTACTTAGAAAGTTCTACAAAATACTTGTAAAACAACGGAATAGTCTCAATACCTTTCAAGTAATTGAAAATTCCGAAATGTTCATTTGGCGAGTGAATTGCATCGCTGTCTAAACCGAATCCCATTAAGATGGTTTTGCTTTTCAGTTCCTTTTCAAACAAAGCCACAATCGGAATACTTCCTCCGGAACGAACCGGAATTGCAGGAACTCCAAACGTTTCTGTATACGCTTTATTTGCTGCCTGATATCCAATGCTGTCAATTGGCGTTACATAACCTTGTCCGCCGTGGTGAGGCGTTACTTTTACCGTAACTCCCGCCGGAGCAATGCTGGTGAAATGTTTCGTAAACAATTCTGTAATTTCTTCCCATTCCTGATTGGGAACCAAACGCATCGAGATTTTAGCAAACGCTTTACTCGCAATAACAGTTTTGGCACCTTCTCCTGTGTAACCGCCCCAGATTCCGTTTACGTCCAAAGTCGGACGAATGGAGTTTCTTTCGTTGGTTACATATCCTTTTTCGCCGTAAACATCAGCAATGTTTAATGCGTTTTTATATTTTTCTAAGCTGAAAGGCGCTTTTGCCATTTCAGCTCTTTCGTCTGCAGATAATTCCTGTACTTTATCGTAGAATCCCGGAATTGTAATATGATTGTTTTCGTCGTGAAGTGAAGCAATCATTTTTGCCAGAACATTGATTGGGTTCGCCACTGCGCCACCGTATAAACCAGAATGCAAATCACGGTTCGGACCTGTAACTTCTACCTCAACATAACTTAAACCACGTAAACCTGTCGTAATCGAAGGCTGTTGGTTGGAGATCATTCCGGTATCTGAAATCAGGATGACGTCGTTTTTTAGTTTTTCCTGATTACGCTCTACGAACCAGGCCAAACTAGCAGAACCTACTTCTTCTTCTCCCTCGATCATGAATTTTACGTTACACGGAAGTTCATTATTCTGAACCATATATTCAAGTGCTTTTACGTGCATGTACATCTGACCTTTGTCGTCACATGCGCCACGCGCGAAGATGGCACCGTCAGGATGAATGTCTGTTTTTTTGATAACCGGTTCAAATGGTGGTGAAGTCCATAATTCTAAAGGATCCGGCGGTTGAACATCGTAGTGTCCGTAAACTAAAACCGTTGGAAGATTCGGGTCTATTATTTTCTCTCCGTATATAATTGGGTAACCCGGAGTATCGCAGATTTCTACTAAATCGCAGCCTGCTTTTGATAAACTTTCTTTTACAGCTTCTGCGGTGTCAATAACATCTTGAGAGTATGCGGTGTCGGCACTAACCGAAGGAATTTTTAATAATTCGATCAACTCATTGATAAAGCGATCTTTATGTTGTTGAACGTACGACTTAATGTTTTCCATTTAAATTATTTTTATAGAAAACCAAAAGTACAAAAAAGAGAATTAAAAAAAATTTTCAAAAAATGCTTTGATAATTCAAAAGTATGCCTATCTTTGCACCCACAATTCCGCGGATATGGTGAAATTGGTAGACATGCCAGACTTAGGATCTGGTGCCGCAAGGCGTGTAGGTTCGAGTCCTATTATCCGCACCAAAAAAAGCAATTATCATAAAATTTGATAATTGCTTTTTTTACATAAATCCTACATCTATCTTTACTTTTTTAAATATTAATAGTTTTAACCATTGTTATTTACAATTAGTTAGTTAACTTTAACTATAAATATATTGTGTAAATCAAACAATTCAATACATTTGTCAAGACAATTTACTGGGACTTTCTTTACTTTAAATTGAAAATCCCAAATTTAAATGTTATTTTATAGTATAAATAATATACTTATGCAAACAAAAAGCATTCATATATCTCCAACTGAGTCACAAGCAGAACAATGGTTTGACGGTCTAGTATCTGACTTATCTTTTGACAAGCAGTTACATAAGCTAGATATTCTTGACCCAGAAAGAAAAAAGGTTTATGACGACATGATTACTGGTAATAATTTCTCTATTCACGAATTTGCAAATACAAAGACTCAACAATTTTTTATTGGCAATCTTTTGAATGAATATATAAATGAATTATTAGTTACACATAAAAAGCAACCTCTAAAACTTGGATTAGAATTATCAGATTCTAAAATACTTGTATGGGCAGAAATAGAAAATGAGGATGAAGAAACTGAGGATGCATTAATTCTTTCACAAGCAAAGGTAAATGCAAAATATGAAAAATATGGTTTTTATATTAGCTCAACCATTGTCGAGGAGGAAGACAGAATGAATTTGCCAAATCATTATAAACTCCTAAAATTTCCTGAATAATTGGCTTCTTTTGATGAGCATATTAGTCAGGCTAAACAAAATTTAGCTTTTTTAGGAGAGGTCAATTCTTACAGCAATGATAAATGGGATTGGCAAGTTACTATATGCTTTTATTCAGCCGTACATTTAATGAATGCACATATTGTGGCCAAAACTAATACAAATTATTTGTCGCACAAGAAAGTAGAATCTGCACTAAATCCTTACGGTCTTTCACCAGCAAGATTAGATGTAAACACATTTAATTCTTATAATAAATTATGTATTTTATCAAGAAGATCTCGCTATCTATTACAAGAAGGATTTGACATCAACAATCCTTTGCAAATTGCAAGCAGTACATATAGCAAGCATATGAAAAAAGCTATTTATCATTTAGATGCCATATTGATATACATTCGCGATAATTACCCTTCAACATTTCAAGATATAAATATAAAATGCGCCGATTTAAAAGGCCTTACTTTCCAAAATTTTAAAATTGTTGCATAGCAAATATTTATAACAACATAATATTATTTTACATCTTCTTATTTTATTTTAGATTTTTTTTCTTTGAATCGAAAACTTTAAAGATACTTCACCTGGACGAAAGGAGCTCTCCCCAACATCACCAACAAGTTTGTACACTATTAAAAAAATTACAGAAATCACTCTTAATTTTTTGTCGGTTTGCTTTTGGTTTCTCCTTTCGTCGAAGTGACTAATATTGAGAGAAATCTATTCTTTCTCAATCCCATTCCTTACAATCTCCAAAACCTCCTCTTTAGTCATAAACGAATTCATAAAATCTTCAAGGTTTCCTTCGTTGGTTACTTCTCTGAAAAAGACTTCGTGATCGGTGCCAAATAAAGTTGGGTTTTCAGGATTTGGATCCGATAAGGCGATGTAGAAATTATCCGGGAAACCGTAGCTTGTTGCGAGCAAAATTAAATCCGGCGTTGTATCGTTTGTTACTTTTATGATTTCGCTTAAATCTGTTTCTTCTTCGTCTGTAAAATCAGAATTCCATTCTTTGTAATCTTCCGTGCCTTCTTTGAAAGGTGTAAATGGAGTAACTTCCCAAAACATTTGTCCAAATCCTTCGGTGGTTTTGCGGAAATATTTCTGAATCAGTTTGTCGTAAAAAGCTTTTTTGTGGGCTCTAAAAAGCGCTTCATTTTCTTCTACGAAACCGCCAATTCCGTAAATAGGCTCTTGCTGTTCGGCAAGAGCCCACGGCGTATCTTCGCGTCTTGGGTACAAAACGGTATCAAAAGTTATAGACTGTAAATCTTCCTGCAGCGAATTGCCTTTTACATTGTCGATATTTCCTCCGAGTCTTTTTATCTGCTCCAGAATTTCCTTTTTCATCATGTTTTGTTTTAAAGTGATTTAAAAATAGGAATTTTCGGTTTATTAGAAAAGTGTGGAAGCGAATTTAACCGCTAACTGCGTAAGTTGTTGAACTTAAATGATGCCGCTTTACTCAGCCTCAAAATAAGGATCTAAAACTTCGGCCATTTCATTTATCCAATAAAAGAAATTCTCAAGATTTATTTTTCCTAAAGTATCTCGTTCTCTTATTACACTTAGCGTTAAAAGATAATTGGCTTGTCGTAATGCTTTTGCCATATCTTTTGGATCAACAACATCTGCTAAAAAATGATTTAATCGGTTTTCAACTTCTTTTGAAAGATTATTTGCACTCATATTTTAGATTTAAAATTATTGCAAAAATCATCAGAACGTTATTTCATTTGGACACATATATGCATCCAACTCTAAATATTTTTTTCTTATAAAAACAATTTTTGGCTAAAGCCATTTCCTTTCAAACCATAAAAAAACCTCCAGCTAAAGCAGGAGGCAATTGAAAAAGTTCGAGTGTAAATGAACTTAAATTATTTTATAGAATTTAATTCAAATCAAACCTACAAGGTTTTGAAAACCTTGCAGGAAAGCTAAAATGAACTTATATTACTTATATGGTTTAAAAAAAAACTTAAGCTTTCAATAAATCCAAAATCTTCTTCACATTCACTTCGCTGTAATCATTGATATAAAAATCACACGGAGGCAATTGTTCTTTGGTATGCGTGCTTAGAACACCAACGACTTTCATTCCGGCATTTAATCCCGCTGTAACGCCTGAAAAAGAATCTTCGAAAACCACACAATCCGAGGGAGAAACGCCAACGCATTCTGCCGATTTTAGATATACTTCCGGATTTGGTTTGTGCATTGTTACGTCTTCACTAGACATCATCGAATCCATTTTTTGGTCGAGTTTCAGGAAATTGGAAATTAGATCTAAATTTGCCCGCGGTGCAGAAGTGGCAACGGCGGTTTTAAATCCGTGGAATTTTAGTTCATCCAGAAATCTCAAATAATTCGGAATAGTTTCGACTTTGTCTTTATAAATCTCACGGAACATTCCTTCTTTTTCGTTTTCCAACGCAATCAGTTCTTCTCCCTCGATCGGACGCTTGAAGAAATGCGTCATGATATAACTATTGTGTTTTCCGTACATATGTTCTTCAAATTCTTCATTGGTATACGGAACTTTATATTTATCGAAAAATTGTTCGAAAGCGACGACATGATGCGGATTTGTGTGGCAGATTACGCCGTCCATATCGAAAATTACACATTTTTGGCTCATAATTTTATTGTTGTTTTTAAAGGTTGCAAGGTAACTGTTTTTACGCAGAGATTCGCGGAGGTTTCTCGCAGAGATGCGCTAAGGTTTTTTTTTAATCTCGCAATTCCGATAGTTATCGGAATTGCGAGATTAAAACATTTTTGCGTGAAACAACTTAAAACCTGAAACCTGAAACAAAATTTTATCCGATCCAAATTTTACTTTTCACCAAAGTCATTGTTTGTCTCAAATGCTGGTTTAAAGCAATCAGAATAATTAAAACTACAAGTCCGTAACCTACAATCGTATAAATTTCCATATCGGCCAGCAAAGTCGATTGTTTGGTAATCGTTCCGAAAACTCTTTTCAGGGCTAAAGTATTCGCATTATCTGCAGAATATCCTTTGGAGATAAAACTTTGTGTAGCTGCTGCGATAGTTTGCTGTGCTTCGGGATTTTCTCCGGTTATGAATTGGCTTAATTTTAAAAAGTGTTTTTTATTGAGAAAAACCATGGCATTCTGCATCACACAAAAACCAATTGTGGATCCCCAAAAACGTCCCGAGACCCCAACAATTCCAGAAGAAACTGCCATGTTTGACGGAACCGAAGAGGTTGTAAACAGAATTAACGGAACGAACAAAAACCCAACGCCAACGCCTTGCAAAATATAGGGAATTATAATATCGCTCAGCGCAACATCGGGAACAAATAAAAACGTAAACCAAAAATGAAAAATCGCAATCAGCGTAAAACCAATCATGAAAATAATTTTGGTCGAAACAGATTTCATCAGGAAAAAAGCGGCTAAAATAAGTCCGATCACATTTCCTAATCCGTTAATATATTGTACGCCGGCGACACGTGACGGATCCCAGTTCCAAATTGAATACATCGCCGAATGACACAAACTTAATGTCGCCCGGCTGATGTAAAACAAGAAAAACAATAAAAATCCAATTCTGAGATTGGCATATTTTAAAACTTCAAAATTAAAACTTGGCCGTTTTACCAGACGTTCTTTAAAGATGAATAATCCACCCGTTATAAGCGAAATCATCAGCATCAAAACCATTTCTGAAGATTGAAACCCATATTTCTTTTCAGCATAAACAAAAAAGTAAGCACCGCAAAGAATAGAAATTAAAACCAAAAAATAACTCATCCAGTCGATTTGATACAACGGAATTTTCTTTGTAATTCGGTGCCCACGAAAAGTAATCAAGATTAAAAAAACGTTTAAAAACTGAAGTCCGCCCGAAACATACAACATGTATTTCCAATCGTAATGATCAAGAAACCAAACGGCAATATTCATAATAAACGGCGTTGACAACAACAGCGATCCATAATAAAGAGAGAATCCAATGATAATCGCATTTTTAGAATTGAACTGCTCAATCAACAATTGCCTGATTGTAATTACCGGAAGCGCCATCAGGATTCCTTCCGCTACTCTCATCAATAAAAAAACCGAAAAGCTGGTAATATAAGCCGAGTAAATAATCGTAATTCCAATAAGGGAATAAACGGCAATCAGGTAATTTTTGGCTGGGAAAAAGCTCGAAAATCGGCTTTCTATTAAAATTGTTGCGAGTAAGGTTCCGTACGTTACACACATTGCAAATTGCAGATCTTCTGGTTCAATGTCCAGAAAACTTGCCGCATAAGTCACGTTCGAAGTGTAAACTCCCAGTAAAATCATAGAATGCAGCAGACAAACGAACAAAATAATAATGATCGCCCATCGCGGAACCCAGGATTTAAATATACTTTTATCTTCCATTTTATTTGTGTGCAGCCATGACCGTAATGTTCATTCCTGCTCTTAAAAAATCGGTTTGCTGGCCTTTGTCTTTTAGCTGAATCCGCACCGGAATTCTTTGTTCAATTTTCACGAAATTCCCTGTTGCATTATCCGGAGGAAGCAATGAAAATCTCGCACCGCTCGCAGGGGATAATGAAGTAATTGTTCCCAAAAAAGTCTTATCGTTTACGGCATCGGCTTTAATTTCGACTTCCTGCCCGACTGTTAAATATTGCAATTGTGTTTCTTTAAAATTGGCTGTAATCCATTTTTCTTGACTCACGATAGAAAGCAAAGATTGTCCCTCTTTTACCATTTGTCCCGGTTGTAAAGTTCGTTTTCCCACCCAGCCATCATAAGGTGCGGTGATTATCGTATACGAAAGAAATAAAGCCGCATTATCGGCAGCCGCTTGTTTGGATGCAATATTTGTTTGTGTTGTCGGAACATTGGCTTCGGCAACAGAAGTACTCAGAGAGGAAGAGTGAATTCTGCTTTTCATTTCCTGAAAATGTGCCTGAGCCGATTCGTAATCTGCTTTTACTTTTTCCAGTTGCTGCGAAGTCGCCGCTTCTTCTTTAACCAAAGCTTTATATCTTTCAAATTCTAATTTGGTTTTCCAGAGATTTGATTTTGCTCCCTCCAGTTGCGCTTCGTTAATTGCCGTTGCACTCGCGGTATTAATAGCATTTTTCTCGGCAACTACGCTGTTTTGTTTCGCATTTTGAACATCGGCCAAAGCCACATTCAGTTTCGACTGATATTCTCTGTTATCAATCACGACCAAAGTATCGCCTTTATGCACAAACTGATTTTCGTTAAAATGAACTTCCTGCACATAACCGGTAATTCTCGACATAATTGGCGTTACATATTGTTCCACCTGAGCGTCATTTGTTTCTTCATGGCTTCGGTTAAAAACGTAAAACCAAATCCCCAAAATGACTCCACTAATTACCAAAACACTGGCAATAATTGTTATTATAATATGAAACGTTTTGTTTCTCTGAGTTTCATTCTTAATCTTAATCATATTTTTTCTATTCTCTATATTCTATTTTCCCGCTTCTAACTTTTTACATCTAACTTTTTACAACTTTTTAGCTCTGCGAAAGCATTCCCGTTGTATGCAGCAATTCGTAATGTTTTAAAACCGCATCTAATCGTGTAGAAATTTTATTGTATTTTGCCTGAAGCAAAGCGTTATCAGCATCGACCATTTCGGTAATTAAAACCAATTGATTTAGGTATTTCAGCTTTACGATTCGGTAGTTTTCTTCGGCTAAATCGAGCGCTTTATCAACAACCACAAATTTTTCAAGGATTTCCTGATATTGGGTATGATCTTTATAAAGCTTGTCCTGAACTTCGTCTTTCACAATTTCAGACTGCATTTCCTGCCATTCGATTTTAGTATTGGCCTGCGCCATTTTCGTTTTGTTTTTGTACAAAGCCGAAAGATCAAAACGTGCCTCGATTCCCACCTGACCCAAAGTATACAAATACGGATTTGGAGGAAAGAATTTGTAGTTGGGATAATAAAATCCGTAATTCCCGAAGAAACCAATACTGGGCAGATAATTCCCTTTTATCAATTGTAATTCTGTTTTACTGATCTGCAATTCCTGACTCGCGATTCGCATTTCTTCATTTTGCAACGCCTTATTCAGATAAAAATCATACGGATCTAAACCGTTCATTTCGTCTAAATTGGATGTTGTGTCGATAGTAATTTCTTCGTTTTCCGGAATCTGAATCAACGTCTTCAGATCGTGAAGTGCGATTTTAATGTTTTTGGAGTTTGTAAGCGCATTCAATTCACGATCTGAGAGTTGTAATTCGGCACGAATGACTTCATTTTTGGTCACCGTTCCGTGCTTTTGAAGCGATTGTACTTCTTTCAGCCGGCTTTTCTCTTCTTTGATGTTTTCTTCGAATATTTTCTGAAGTTCCATCATTTTATAAATCGACAGATAGATGGCTACCACTTCCAGCTCAATATCATTTTCTGTTTTTTCCGATTTTATTCTGGCAATTTCATTTTCTTCATTTGCAATTTTAATGGCGTTGTTGATTTTATTTCCTTCATAAATTGGCATTTTAAAGGTCGAATTCACTTCGTAGATTTCCGGAATTGCTTTGGTGACTTCTTTTCCGTTAAGAAAACCGTTTCCTTTAAATTCGGTAATATTGGTAATTCTGGAATACATGCCATTGAGTTGCACGTCTGGTAATCGGAGTTCTTTTCTTTCTTTGATGTTTTGCTCTGAGAGCGCAATCTCCAGTTGAGATCTTAGGACTTTCCTGTTGTTTTCTTTCGCCAGTTTCATCGCTTCCTGTAAAGAAACCGTATGAATTTCCTGTGCTTGTACACTACTGAAAGCTAAAATTAGTAGCAAAATCAATAAGCTTTTAAGAAAACAATCTTCTTTAGAATTTGTTGTTTTAAGGAACATGAATACATTAATATTTGATGCTGCAAAGTTCCGCCATTTTTTTGGTGACTGATAATTCTAAAAAGCCAACAACATATTCATTTCAGCCAAACGTTAAAATGTTGTTTTTCGAAAACGTTTTATTAGAATATTGAGAAACAAATAATTGAATTTGCTTTAGTTGGAGAGATTTTCACGCTGATTTAAAACGATTTAAACAGATTAGCACAGATCTCTCTCTTTTAATCAGTTGAGACCAAAATAAAATCTTCTTAAAATCTGCCTAATCTGCGGGAAACAAAAACTATTTACTCTGTTCTAAAATCTCTTCTCTATTAAAGTAATCAGAAGGACGCTGACGCAGAATTTTAAAAAAGGTGTTGCTAAATGTCGGAACGCTATTGTAGCCAACTTCCAGTGCAATTTCTTTTACCGAAAGTTTTTTTTCTAATAGAAGTTCGATAGCTTTCAAAATTCTTCGAATAGTATAATATTGAATAAAAGACATTTTTAGGTCTTTTTGAAACAAACGCGATAATGATCTTTCGCTATAACCAAATTCGTGGGCTACATTTGAAAATAAAATGGTTTCACCCAGATTATTCTCCACATGACGCAGAATTTTACCCAAACGTTTGTCTTTGGGCTGTGGTAATTCTAATGGAAGATTGGTAGGGCAAATCTGTGGTAAAATGGCTTTTATGGCTTTCGCAATAGTAAAATTAGGCGTTCCTTCTTCAAGATGTCCGTTCCAACGATTGGTAAAAAGCATCATTTGAAGCAACAAATTATTTACCGGATAAATCCCTTCTTTTTTATAAAATGCATCTTCATCATTTTCAACAGGAAAATACAGATTTCGCATCATCACATGCTCCGACTTTGGTTCGATGCTGTGTTCTAGTCCGGCAGGAATCCAAATAAAATGCCTTGCAGGTAAAAAGTACGATTTCGTTTCGGTTGTCACAAAAACTACATCGCCTTCTGCATAGAGCATTTGTGCTTTTTCGTGTTTGTGTTTTGGAACAAACAATTCACCCATTATATTATGATGACAATAAATGCTTTTTTTATCGGCATCTACTTTCTCGATATAATATTTGTCTACTTTAAAGGTTGATTGTTCCATTCTGATAATTTCTTATTATAAAGATAGGAAAGAAATTTAACCGCAAAGCACGCAAGGCAAAAACGCAAAGTTCGCAAAGTGTAATAAAACCTTTGTGAACCTTGCGTAAACCTTAGCGCTCTTTGCGGTTAAATATAAAAACAAAAAAGTCTTTCCTAAACGGAAAGACTTTTTAAATTTAAGTCTCGTTCCTGAAACAAGAGGACTCGAACCCGTCTCGTCCGAAAAGACGAGATGACAGGCATGTATTATAACCAACTTAGACAATCTCTTTATTTATTAATGTTTCTAATGATTTTCTATTTAGTTTTTTTAATCTCAACTCTTCAATTAATGCTTCTTTCTTAGTTTCAAATGCTTTAGAATATACTAATTCCCAAGGTCCTTTATTTGAAGTATATCTGCTTTTATTATCATTATGATACAATAATCGCTGAGAAATATTCTCACTAAAACCTTTGTAATAAACATCAAAAGTCTTTGAATAAATAATATACACGTAGAACATACTTAGACCTAATTATAAAACAAAAAAAAATACCTTTCCGTTAAGAAAGGTATTTTTAAAAAATTTAAGTCTCGTTCCTGAAACGAGAGGACTCGAACCCGTCTCGTTCGTAAAGACGAGATGACAGGCATGTATTATAACCAACTTAGACAATCTCTTTATTTATTAATGTTTCTAATGATTTTCTATTTAGTTTTTTTAATCTCAACTCTTCAATTAATGCTTCT
>Ga0265780_10000410_pt1 | contig 67376 bp, 133 predicted proteins | sample P1T30metagenome_FD_192432 | JGI IMG/M metagenome (GOLD analysis project Ga0265780, IMG submission 192432) | Plant litter microbial communities from East Loma Ridge, Irvine, California - P1 T30 | ecosystem: Environmental > Terrestrial > Plant litter > Unclassified | place: USA: California...
TAGTGCCCCACCAGTTAATTCTGGTGGGGCACTACTCATTGGTTAAGCTTTAACGAAGATATTCAAGGTCATCAGGCGTGTAAGCCTTAGATACCTGAACGTTCTCAGGGGCCTCAGCGGCATTCTTCTGTGCGCGAATGTCCTGCTTAGCCTTCCTAATCTGCTTAAAGAAAACATCCCCTGTACTTGCCCATCCTCCGTTAATCATGTACTCGAAAACCGCCACTATGGCTGACACAATAGTTACAAGGATGCACACAAATGCGGTAAGAAAGAACAAAATTGTTCCGAAGTTAAAAGCAGGAAAACCAGAAAGTTTAGTTAGTCCAACCGAAATATTAAACCCGGCAAGAAATGACAATGTGACCAAGAAGAACTGGCGCGACTCGCCATGCTTCCCCCTCTTAGACCAAGCCACAATAGGGTCAAGCAGGATGAGGAACCGTGCAATGATGTAAGCCATGATTTTCCAATCAATAAGTTTTTGTCAGTAAATGTCTTTACCCATTTAGCCTATCACACCTGTACCTAAAAAGAAACACCCTCTTCCGAAAAAGAGGGTGTTTTTGTAACTAGTGGTTAACGCATGTACTCAATGTCTTCACGACGAGAAGCCGAAGGGTCGTATAGAGCAACCGAATGGGTAATTGCTTCGTCCTGGCTGGCACGCTTCTGGTTGCGGACTTCATTCTTGGCCTTATCAACCTTGTTGCTGATAGCTCCACCTGTTGCGTCCCAAATAGAATACCAGCGGTTCGAGTTGAAGAACTCTAGGCAAGCCCAAAGCATAGCCCCAAAGCTCATAATTCCGAAGATAAGGAAAGCTAGACCACTAAGACCTGTTCCCCAGTTCATTTCTGGCATTCCAAATAGATTAGCTATTACAACAAAAATAGCTGTGAGCACCAAGTACAGCACAGAGAACGAGAAGTATTTACGGGCGTCCGTATCGCCACGGTCAGCCCAGTCAACGATAGGGTCAAAAAGGACAAGAAATTTGGCAAAAAGCTGGGTCATGATTTTTTCCAATCAATAAGTTGCAATTAATAATGTCTTTACCCATTGAGCCTATCATATAATCACTCAAAAAGAAACCCTCTCTGAATATCTAGAGAGGGTTTCTTCAATTAGCCAATTAGGTGTTCTAATGCTTTGTCGTCTTTTCCATTGCCACGAATTTCTTCACGTACAGTGTTTTGCTGGATACGCTGGAAAACAACTTCCTCTTGTACTCGCTTACCGAATACGCCATAACGTGTCACTAGACCATCAAAAGCGCCTACAGCATAAAGATTAGCTAGGTTAGCTCCAAGCCAAAGAATTGAAGCTACCAACCCAACAAGCCCAAATAGAGTTAGCCAGTTAATAGTAGGCCAAGAGCCACTAGAAAGTAGGGCAAAACTTAGGATGAAAGCCACCACGTTAAGAGCTAAAAGAACATATGCGCTCTTGTTTGGCTTCTTGTTGACCCAAGCGCGCAGCGGATCGAAAGAGATAATAATTTGTGCAATAAAAGCAACCATAGTGTTCCATTCTAAATGAAGATTAAGGATTTAAGAATAGCATATGTTGTTATGCCAACGCAAGTGTCTCAATAATGAGATAGTTTCATAGAATGTCTCATTATTGAGACACCCATACATTATGCAAAAGATAAGAAACGATAAGATACATTATCATCTTTTGGTAAGGCCCGAGCTAAACACAGAGAAACCAGATAATGAAGATAACAAATACTTCGAGGTTAACATGGTAGAAAAACTACGCACTTTACGAGCAACAGGTTCAGAAGAGGGTTTCACTCTTATTGAACTTATGATTGTTGTAGTAATTATTGGTATTCTAGCAGCTATCGCTATCCCTATTTTTGCCAATCAACAAAAAGCTGCTTTAATTGCAGGTGTTAAGTCTGACGTTAAAAACACTAATACTAACGTCATTACCTACTTGGTAAAGAACCCTACCGCAGATACCGTCTATGGTTATGCGGCTGGTAATACACAAGATGCTACTTCACTCGCAAAATACAAAATAGTCAAAACTGACATAAATACCTCTATTACTGTTAGCGGCTCATGGAATAACTACTTCATCTTAGGTAGAAATGTAACTATTGCCCCTGAGGTAGGTTTGACAGCAGATGGAGTGGAAAAATACAAGTTTGTCGGTAACGGCTTTGGCGTATTGTACATTTCAATGACCGGCAAAATGACGACGCAAGAAAGCTAACATCCGTCTTTTCCCATAGCCTACAAATAAGTATCGCCTCTCACCTAGTTTTAGGTGAGAGGCGATACTTATTTAAGACTAGAACTCGTTGCGGATGACCTCGCGCTTGAAGTTCTGCTTGTCACGGTGACGGATGATGCGCTTGAACTCCTGCTTGCCCTTGCCGTGAGCGCGCTCACCGTACTCGGACGAGCAGCCCTTGCAGCACTTACGGGCGGACTTGGGGTTGACCAGCATGGAAGCCATAATGTTAAACCTTTCAAAGGGGTGAACAACGTCTAAGACAATCATACGCCGGATAAATCAAAGATGCAACACCAAAACCGAAAAATCTTGTTCAATAATTTTTCCCAAAAAGTTCAACAAGATGTTGCAAGTACGGCCTGCTTCATGTAGTCTTATGAAGTCAGAGCAACACACCTTCTTTTAGAAAGTTATTAGACATGTCTAACCGTGATTACGACGATTTTGACGATGCAGAGTTCGAGCGCGAAATGGATGAGCGCAAGGACGCCCGCACCCGCTACCTTGCAGGTACTGAGGCAATCGTTACGCCTCTTGCCGCTATGGCCCTGTGGGTTGCCGTTTGGGAAGCTCAGACTGGCAAGCAGGTCAGGTCTTACGACGGTTCTTATCGTGCCGAGACTGTGACCATCCTAGAGGGTACTTTCAAGGGTGCAATCATGGACTACGAAGGTGCTAAGAACATGGGCATTCCCGAAAGTGACATGCGCAAGCACGTGTCTCCCAGCTATGACCAGCTTGGTTGGAACCACTGGATGCCTACCGTCAGCGGTTACGGTATCCCTGAGGGTTACGGTTCGGCAGCCCTACAGCTTCTTGTTCTTCCTGACGTGGTAGACCAGCCTCTTACCCCTGCCACCAATGACCGTCGTGACGGTTGGGAATGGGGCCACACGGCTGTGTATGTCCTTGCAAAGGGCAAAGGCCCTCACGGCTTCGTAGCTTCCTCTAACAACAACTTCCTTGGCTTCTCTAAGGACGTTGTGAAGCTTGCCCGCTCCACTTCTATCCGTGAGCTTATCGCTCTTCTTAGCGCGACTAACGTTCTCGGTAACGCGTCCAGGGTGGCACTAAGCGCCTAACAGCTACAAAGGTGAGTTGCAGTTGAACTGAACTGCAACTCACCTTTGTCTTTTCCCATCGTCCTTAACTCATATAAAGATTGATATTCTAAGTGTTTTCTGGTAAGGTTATAATACAACTTTATTAAGGAAATAATGGATAAGCAAGAATTCATTCAGCTAGACGAAAAAGTCTTAGCTTTGCGTGGAACTAATAGATATAGACTGAGACTCAACGAGCGCATTAATCCGTCAGTCGAATTCCCTAGCTATGCACATGAGTTCTCTTTTGAAAACGGAATGATGCTTATTCATGTCAACGAAGATGGAGCTTGGATTCCTAATTATCGTTGGAACACTGAAATGGATACAGATACAGTTGCAAACGAAACATTTCAACCAAGAAACAGAGCTGTTTATTACTTTTTGATTGCAAATATTCCAAATTTTGTTAAAACTGTTAATGAAGAATATTTAGATTATATTGTAAGACCATATGAGGGAGAAGACAGTGATGACTAAATTACAACAACCATTTACTGTTTCTCTTCACGTCAGAGCTTGTAACCAATATTTAATTGAGTTAAATGGTAATGCTCGCTCTGATTACTCAATCCCACCAGTTGCGCATTCAGTTGAATATCAAGACAACAACTTAAAAATTGTTATGGCGCAAGCAGTACGTGAAGAAGCGGCATGGCAGGGCAATCATGTATATAAAAAAGCCTCTGCATTCAAGACTTTCTATTACCCTATACAGTACGCCCCAGCTTTAATTCTTTCTAGTAACCCAGATTACAATTTGGGACAAGCTTTTGAACATCAAACAGAACTAGAACAAATGAACCGCGCTATATTAGAACACGAAGCTAAAAAGATTGCTCAACACGAACTTCTAGAAAAGGAAAATGTTTAATGGATTACAAAGAGCTAGCTGAAGCTATCAATACTGGTGAAATTAGCGTTGGAGATAAGCTATTCATCACTGACTTCCGTCATGGTGATATCCTCAACAAACCTATTCGTAATATTGCTCCAACAGAGGTTATCCTTTTCCCCAACACTGAGCTTCCTCCACGAAAAACAGTGTACTACGCAGATTACCACTTCCGACCTGTAGGGAAGAATGGTGCTGCCCTTTCTACAATCATTGCTCCCTACGACAACACTGGTTACCGTGGGTACACAGGTATCAGCGTCAACATTTTCCGTACACTTGCAGAAGCAAAAGCTGTATATGTTGAACAGTGTGAAAAAGTTTTAGAACAAGCACAAAGCGCACAAGATATTTGGATGCGTAAGTTTGAAGAGATTAAGATTAACGCTAAGGCTGAAATCCGCAAAAACAACTAAAGCTTGTCTTTTCCCATTACCATGTAGTCCTAAAATAGGCAAGGCCCCACCAGTTAATTCTGGTGGGGCCTTACCTATTTTGTTCAGTTAGCGTAGATGAGGGAACCGTTGGAAAGGAACGAGTTCAGAGGAAAACGACCGTTACGGCGAGCCTGAGCAAGCTTGTCCATCTTGAACGACATCACGATGAGGTCAGTTCCCGTAACCGCAGCGACAGAAGCAACCAGAACATGCATCTTACCCTGGTCGCGGTCCATCTGACCACGGTCGTAGTAGCGACCCTCGTCGCGGGCATCCAGGGCATCACTGACGGACTTGGCCAGTCGAGCGTACTCGTTCTCGGCGTTCTCCACGTACTGGCTGACATTGGCACGCAGCGTCTTGTCCTCGTCAGTACGAACCTGAACGGTGCGAACGACGGTCTGAATTGCCTGAGCCTGCTTCTTACGCTTACCGAACATTTTGTTCTCCAATTTTGTGAAGGTGACTGTTGCTGATAAACCCAGCATACACAGCATCAAGCAGATATGCAACCATAACTAAGAAAAATTGTTTGTCTTTTTGAAGACGTATAACCACCAGAAAACAAAATTATCTATAATCAACCGAAACTAATAGTATGACTTTTACTCTTCCTAAACTTAAAGCCCTGAAAGACAAGGAAGACGGCTTCACACTGCTTGAATTATTAATCGTTATTGTAATTATTGGGACACTAGCTGCAATCGTAATTCCTCTGAATAACAGTTTTCAACGTGACGCCATACTGGCAACAGTCAAAAGCGATATTCGCAGCAGCGCAAATATTTTAGTTAAACAACTTGACGCTGATGGTTTCATCGTTGGTGAAGATTACTTCAACCAGAACGCAGCAATAACAGGTGAAAATAACCTTGTGCTCATGGTAGATGGAACCGGACCAGGACAAGTAGCATGCATCTGGGGCAGTCATGTATTCAGTGAGACAGATATTGTCTCTTATCACTACAGTTCCCAAACAGGAAAAATTGGGGATGGAAGTTGTCTTGGTGTGGTACCTGATGAAAGCGTAGTAATTGTAGGTAGTGGACCAGGAACCACAGACCCAACAGTTGGCGACCATGTAGAAGAGCAACCAGCCCCTCCTGTCATTACACCTGTCCCACAGCAGTCAACACCTTCAACTGCACCGGTAGTTGTTACCCAGCCAGCCCCTGTTGTGCAGCAACCTCAGCCTACAGTTAAACCGACCGCTCCAACTTACAGCAGCACAAAGAACAAATACCCTGTTTGTCATGGCGCTGGTGGAAAATGGCACTTATTGATGTTGCCTTACTCCGGACTTATTAACGGTCACGCAGGTCACTCTGATGATGTTATTCCACCCATTGCAGGTAAATACCCTGGTCTTAACTGGAACGAACAAGGTTGGGACACGTTTCGTAAATATTGTAGTTAACTGCCAAAGTTTTTAACAAACACCAAACTAATCGCTTTTCTATATTAAAGCGATCTTGAGGATCTTAAGGAACTTCAGAACTCAGACGTTACATGTTGTCTTTTCCCATAGCCTAAAAGCAAATATCCCCACCAGTTAGTTCTGGTGGGGATATTTGCTTTGTATCAACGACCCTTTAGAGCCTTCATAACCTTCAAAGCAGTGTCATAATCAACAACCGCCAAAAGGTCATTAGCCTTTTTTAGGTAACGGGCACGAGTAGTGTCCTTAACCCAAATAGTTGGGTCTTTCTCGTCATTATAGAACCAACCGCAACCATCCGTATGGTTCCAGTGACACTGGTCCTCATGAATGGTAGTGGCAAGTCGCTTGTCCTCGGTGAGCTTCTCGAACTTGTCACGCTCTGCTTCTGCCTTAGCAAGCTCAGCGCGTAGGTTATCAATCTTCTCGTAATTGTTAACAGCGTACATTTTGTTCCTTCTTTCCTTGTTGTTTTTGTTTAATGCCGAGCGTTCAAGTAACCTCGGTCTTTCTTGCTTACAGTTAAATCATACACCTAACAGGCGCAAAAAGCAACCTGTGACAGTGTTAGCCCTGAACCCAATCAACGATAGCCTTACCGTTGACAATGCCGGTAACAAAGCCCTTGCGAAGCTCACGAGTAGTGGTTTCTGCCTCAAAGTTATTGTCAAAAACTCCGGCTCCCTGCACGACACTGATGGTGATTTCGTCACCAACAGTAATGTGAGCCTGAGCCTCGTCAAAAATGTCCTGAGGCTCAGTAGTGGGCATACGAAGGGTGAGGTTCTTCTGCATTCCCACACGCTTAGCGACAAGGTTGTTATTGATGTTAATTTCCATCATGATGTGTTGCTTCTTTCTTGTTGTTTTAGTTGATACCGAGCGTTCAAGTAACCTCGGTTGTTAAAGTAGAACAGCCTTAGGGATGACATATTCTTTCATAGGCTCCGTTGTAGTTCCACGTGCCCACGAGAAGTCGTGACCAAAAGTTGCAACAGTCACCTTACCACCAGGGTTTAGGGTGAAGTTGAACTTAGCCGACTGCCAACCTGCAAGCCATTCAGCGTAAGGCTTGTGCCAAATGTTCTTTTCCATCCAAGCAATAGCAGCCTTTTCCCAGAAAAGTTCAAGTGCACGTTTTGCAGCTTTGCGCTTTTTGAGGTCAGCTACAGTAGTTGCATCAGTTACCTTAGCCTGCGCAATTGCAAGCTTCTTGAGGTAAGTTGCTTTCTTCATTACGTGGTACTTCTTTCTTGTTGTTTTTGTTTAATGCCGAGCGTTCAAGTAACCTCGGTCTTTCTTGCTTACAGTTAAAGCATACTCCCACTTTTATCAAAAAGCAAACCTAAAACCAACTTATTTCAAAAGTTCTTGCTTGCTAATACGATAAGTGTCGTTATAAAGTCTGTTCCTATTGTTTTGGTGGCAACCGTTATCTGTTTTCACCCTAACAACAACATCGCCTTCTGGTGAAACATCAAAATCAAAATGAACAGCAACTCTGATTGCCCATTGAGCTTCCTCTGTGCGTAAATCAGTACCAGTTGTTTCATAGATGTGCTCCAAAGTAACACGCTCTAAAAACTTACGAAGTTTATGTTTTGTCTTCTTAATTTGTGTAGGGCTAACAGCCTTACCTTCTGGTTCAAGGATTGTCTCTTGGAAGAACTCAGTATACTCTTCCTGAGTTAAGCTCTTGCGATCAATAATAGTATGCATATCTTAAGCTTACCATAACATGTCTTTTCCCATCCTTAACTAGCCTTCTCATCAGCAATAAAGACTAGATAGAAATGAAAACTGCGGTGGTAACTTGTAATAAGTTGCCACCGCAGTTTTTAAAGGTTAATTGTATTTACAGAATTTGGTATAAGTTTCTTGCTCTTCGTTGATTGGTCTTTCGCTGTTAAGAGCATATAAGAACCCGCCGCCCGAAATCTTGTAAGTGTTTCCTGTTGTTTTTACCTTAACGATGTTGTTTGGGTAAGCCACAGTTGCCATGTTTCCTGTAAACCATTCATCTAAGTTAATTGTTCCACTCCATGCGACAGGAACGGTAGAAGCAGTTTCCACGTTAACACGAACACAATTAGCATTAACTCTGACTACTGAGAATTTGTAATCATCAGCAGACTCAGGATAAAGAATGCCAGAAGTTGTTGTTAAACCAAAAGGCCCTTCTTTAGATTTGCCAGATAAACCACTATCTGCATTTTTGTTACTAATCTTAACCTGACTGTTGCCAATGTTAGTTAATACAACTTCGGAGTCGTATGTTACTGGAATTGCACCAAAGTATGGAGCTTTAGAATAATCAATGGTACAACTCCAATCTGTTGGGTTACCACTAATTTTAGTAACACTTAAATCGGTACTAGCTTTACCTATAGATTTTTGATATTGGTTATGGAAGTTAAAGGCAGCGTAAGAACATGAGTATTCTCCGCTACCTGCTACGGCTGTTGGAATAGTAGTTAATGATGCTACTGGTGTAACTGGACCAGGATTTGTTGAACCTGGAGTTGAACCAGAAGGATTAGCTGAAACTGGTGGAGCAGTAGTAGCGGAAGAAGAATTAGTGCCTAAATCAGGGCATGGGCCTTCTGTCATTTTACCTGTAGAAGTTTGGAAGTTGTATTGAACTACATCAGTTTCACTAAATTTTCTCCAAGACCATGTACATGCTTGGTTGAATGCAGCATTTACAGTGTAACCACGCTGGTTTGCATCAGTAGAGTTGCTATTAGCCATGAACACGTTAGGTGTTACATAAAGTTTACCACTGGCACCCGGAGCTACCATATCAGAGTTAGATTTAACGTCACTCTTGATTGTTGACTCAATAGCGGCTCTTTGTTGATTGGAAAAAATAGGAATAGCGATAGCTGCGAGGATACCAATAATCACCACAACAATCATAAGTTCAGCAAGAGTAAACCCTTCGTCCCTGAACGAACCAAGTTTGTTTTGGTTTAACTTTGTTTTGATTTTCATGGTTCATTCCTGTGAACTTAAAAGAACTTCTAGCGACTTGCTTACTTGTAAGCATCGGGAAGTTGGTATCAAAATATTCGCTAAAGTAAAGAACGCTCATTTTTATTATCATTTGTGCTCGTTTGTATAGCTAACCCGCTCTAAACAAAAGTAATATATGCGTAGCTTTTGGTTAACGCAGTTATGGTGCATGTCTTTTCCCATATAGGTGTGGCCCGTTTCCTAGGAAGAAAACGGGCCACACACTTTTTAGCTAATTACAACGCCATGAACGAAACCTCGTCAAGAACATCACCAGTAAGAGGGATGAACATTTCACGAGGAAGAGTGTTCAACACTCCATGACGAATAGCGGTCTGGTGAGTGAAGTGACGGTAGCCGTTCTCCGAAACTGCATAGAAATCGCCAACCGTGGCAATAACTTTATGCGTCCCCAGATAAGAACCAGTAGAAGGAAGAACAATCTTGTCATCATCAATGAAAAGACGGCTGCGAGCCTCACGGTTATCAAGCTGCTTAGCGAAAACCGTGAAAAGCTCAGAATTACTCTTCAACAGAGCAAGAATGTTCTCAATGTTGTCCCAGTCAACCTTCTCCACAGAAATCTTAGGAAGAAGCGGCTGAATAACAATCTTGGTGCCCATTAAAGTTAGTCCTTAAAGTAGGGATGAAGTGGTATAGCTAAAGCATACTCCAATTGCCTACTAAAGTCAACGTAAAATGCAACCCATATGAGGGGAAGTATGAGTTTCATGAACAGTACAGCAACTCTTCTTATGATCATGAACACCAGTATCTTCATAGCGTGTCAAAAAATCTGCATCTTTAAAAGTGCTCAAAGTATCAGTACGCTTGTCACGTACAACAACACCAGAACTTTTTAAACCCAAAACAACAACAATGTTGCCTGTAGCTTTCTCTCTGTACTCAGCATCAAAAATTATGTCCATACCGTAATTATAACATTCTCTAAACTAAAACATCATTTGTGTCAAAAGGTAAGCGCCCCATAACTTTGCGTTACGGGGCGCTTACCTTTTGACAACTAGTAAGAAACGTTAATGACGTACTTTCCAAAAGGAAGGTGCTTCTTCATGCACAAATCAATAAGCACATATTCAACATAAGGCTCTCTCCAAGCCTTGCCAGCAAAGAAATCATCTAGCTTCACCTTATCAAAACGCTCAAACATATCGATATCGCTTGTCTGGATATTAAACGTGTGGGAAGTGTCATTCCCGCACTCTAGTGCAGATTGAACACTGTAGTCCGTGTCAGCACCGTAAACCTTCTTAGTAATTTCTTCCAGTTCATAGTAATCCATCTGGTAATAGGAAATGAGCTTAGGAGCAAAAGTGGTTTCAGTCATTATAGTCAGTCTTTCTTAATTAAGCAGTAACGGAAGCGTAAGTATTCTCAAAAGCCTTACGCTCAATAATATAACGGTCAGTCCACACAGGTTCACCATTAAGGACAGAAACAGCTACGATGCAATCCTCATCACCGAACTGAGGTTCACCCCAAGGTGCAGTAATCTCAATGGGAACACCCCAAGGGTTACTAGTAGCACGAATGAAGCCAATAGCCTGGTACTTGTCTTTTCCCAAAGCCTTATAGCGAGCCTTGAAAACCTCATCATCAAGAATGTACTGCTCACCGTCAGGGTTAGTAACCTTCCACTGACCAGCAACAGCATCACGCTCAGTCTCAATAAAATCACCGAAAGCAGTAACAACATGCTCTGCTTCAGTAATCTGAACAGCCGTCACAGTTGCAGTCTTCTCAAAAAGAGGAGACTTAGCGAGAATATCAGTCACACCAGATGAATGAACATCAACGAAAATAGCTGGCTCAGTTGACTTAGACATAAAATAGTAACTTTCGATTAAATTGAAACAGTATGTATCAATTGTACCAGAATGCAAGAGTGGATGCAACTAATGATAGTTGCATCCACTCTTGCATATTAAACTTTAGTTCTCCAAATTAGTGAGCACCTTGACTGCAAGCTTATTAAGCCCATCAATGGCATCTGTCATGCAACGCTCAACAACAGCTTGGCTGAAAGAGGACATTTTACTGATGTCTTCCGTCCCCTCATGTTCCATAGTTCTTCGGATAAGCTTCATAGGTTGAAGAACCTTAGCAAACTCTTCTTTGACAGTTTCACCGCTACTATTGAAGAAATCAGCAACATTGCTGGCAGCACTAAACATTTTCTCAAACTCAGTGTTGATTTTCTTGCCTCTACGGAAAACGAAACCAGGCTGCTGAAGAACCTTCAAATTTTCTGTAGTAGCAACAAGCACACGCAGTTCATTGATAACTTCGTTGGAAATAGCCACATCTTTATACAACATTTTGTCTCTCCTAATAAGATTGATGTTTACCTTTAATAGTCTAATTCTAACCTATCAAGTGCATATAAGCAACTAAATAACTGCCGTGCAATGTAATTGATAGTGGTTATCAATTGCACCGCACAGTTACATACCAGCTAAAATAGGTAAGGGGTGGCAATCATATGACTGTCACCCCTTACCTATTTTAGTTTAGTTGGCGAGAACGTAACCCTCACGCTTGCGGTTCTCCACCAGGTTGGTGAACGCACGACGAGCCTGCTGCTCATTCGTGAACACGTCCACGCACTCCTGAGCGTAAATCGGCTTAGCCTTCTTGGCCTTCTTGAAGAAACGCGAAAGAACCGTGTCGTTGTAAGGCTTGACTACGTGGTACACATACAGCGGGTAGCTCTTGATACCAACACCACCAATGGCATCCAGCGCCACCAGACGGTCAGTGAAGAGAGCAACGGACAGGAAACCCTTACCGTGGAACGAACCGGACTTCTCGATTTCCGTGAAGCTCTTCTGGCCGACCTGCTGCATGATTTTACCTTTCGTAGAAGTTGTCTGTGTTGCTTACAAGAACAACAATAGCAGACCAAAAATCTCTCTGCAACCCATACCAAAAACATCTAAAAATTATTTCCGCCTTATGCGCACGCTAAATCGCAAATGAGATTTAGCGTGCGCATAAAAATAAACAGTAACTTCCAAAATTTTTAATCTGCGACCCATCACTCACTAGTGAGTAGTTAGTGAGTAGTTAGCAAGTAGTTGATAAGTAGTTGATAAGTAACTAGCAAGTAGTTGATAAGTAACTAGCAAGTAGAAAAACTACCAAAGTTTTTAATATATGACTCATCACTCACTAGTGGGTAGTTAGTGAGTAGTAAGCAAGTAGTTGATGAGTAGTAACTAGTGAGTAGCAAGTAGTACATACGAGATAGAACAACTTCCAAAGTTTTTAATCTCATAGGCAACAACATAGCGATCTACCGAACAATGATCTTTTTTACATCTTTATATTTAGCGTATTTTTACGCTTACTTAATAAATAAAGAAGCGGTGCCCTAAGTTGAAGGGCACCGCTTCTTTATTTTAACGTCTTACTTGACTAGGTGACGGTTCTGACGAACGTACTCAAACACGACGCCCGCGTGAGCAACGGACACGTTGTATGAACGGGGCGAAACACCCATCATAGGAAGGAACACCATCATGTCAGCAGCCTCAATGATTTCCTTTGGGATTCCGAGCTTCTCCTCGCCCAAAATGTACGCAACCTTCTCAGGAAGCTCCACGTCGTAGACCATCTTGGCGTCGTAGCCGTCCACGTTGTCAACGGCAACAATGGTGTAACCATCTGCACGAAGCTCAGCGAAAAGCTCCATGTAACGCTCAATGCTGTAGTGGTTGACGGTGTTGTAGTTGTGGGTGCCAACGGTTCCACGCTTGTCAAACTTCTTGGTTCCCTCAGGGTGGCCAGGCTTCTGGTCGTTGGGCTTGTTGAGGAAGTAGAACGCCTGACCGGCAACACCAGAGTGGGTGCGAAGAACGGTGGCCTTGTTGAAGTCGTGCGTCATGTTGAGCGCAATGGTGACGAGAGGAATGCGACGCTTTTCCTGCTCTCCACGAATGAAGTCGTCGGTCATGCCCTTGAACTGGTCAGTGACGTTACGGGGGTCGAGGGCCTCAGCGATGGTGAGCGGAGCGGTCATGGTTCTAATTCCTTATCCTATTAAAAGTAGGGCGAAAGTGTTGTGCACGGTTTGTGCGTATAAGTAAACTCTATCAGAAGGTTTTGGTGGATGCAAGCTGAGTTTAAAACTTTTTTGGTTTTCCCTGTAACAGAAGTAACCCCCTTGACTAGATTATCTAGCCAAGGGGGTTACTCAGTGTCTTTTCCCAGCGCCTATGCAAGGCCAAGCTGAGCAAGGCGAATGAACACCTGCGTCTTACTCACACCGAAAGTGCGTGCAATCTTGCGGATGCTAGCACCAGATGCGTACATGATACGCATTACGTCAGCAGGCATGAGAAGGTTTGTTGCGAAAGTAGCAGCGAAACCACTACGCTCCACACCAGACAGACCGAACTTGGTGGAGTAGAAACCGTACCTGTCCTTGTCCTGGTTCTCAATCGCATGACCCAAGTTGAGAGCAGTCATGTAACGGATTTCCTTACGGTTCCTCAGACGCTTAGCAAACATCATTTTAGGGTTGGTGTCTGCATTGTCCTTGACCAGCACAGAAACGGTAGCCTTGTCAGGGAAGGTAACCGTTGTAACCTCTACCCCGTAAGCGTTAGCAATCTTAACCGTGTCCACGGGGAATGATGCATACGCTCCATCCTCATTTCCCATGAAAGCGTTCACCAGGCCAGCAGCAATGTTCACAGCATCGCTGTTACGGAGTGTCTGAGTAGCAGTTGAAGTAGTCATGTCTTTACCTTACACGCTTTTAGGGGTTAAGGCAAGGACATGGCAAACTTTTTAGAACTCAGTCTCACCAGGAACGGGAAGGATACTTACGTCCATTGTGGGAAGCGTAAGCACTGCAAGGTTGTTCTTGCTACCGTCCTTGTTGAGGCTAACGTTACGGTACGTGTAACCCTCTACCCCGTCGTGAAGGTGAACCTGAGTATCAAGGTAGTGGTGGTAGTGACCGTGGAAGAAAAGGTCAGGCTTCACACTGTCCACTGCCTGACGCATCATTGCACGGGACTCATCTGCGTAAGCAAGCGCTTTCTGGCTCCAAGCGCCACGGTCGTCACGGTGCGAACCAAAAAGGTTAACGCCCTGTGCTGCGTCATGGGCAATCATAACGTCTGCATGGCCGTCCTGAATGGTGCGGAACACGTCACCGAGAGTAATGCGCTCTTCGGTCCACCAGTTGATGCCCTGAGTGCGCCCCTCAAAGTCAATGCTTGCCGCTCCACCAAGGGAAACAAAGCTAACACCGTCCCAGTTCCAGCGAGCGCCGCGCTCAGCAACAAGGATGTTGGGGAACTCAGGGCTGTAGACGAAACCAGGCATGTCAGGGTGAGCAACGAACGTGCTGATGTGAACGTAATCCTCGTGGTTGCCAAGGGTCACGTAAAGCGTCTGGTCGTTGTCAGCAAGCTTGCTCTGCATGCTCTTGATGAACTGCACTCCAAGCGGGGTAGGCCAGAAACCGAAGTCTCCAACGTGAAGCACACGCTTGATACCGGCAGCAGCGAACTGGTCAAGGCAAAGGATAGCCCAGCTTTCTGCGCTGTGCCAGTCGCCAGCGATACCCACGGTAGTTGAAGTAGTCATAGGTCTACTATAACTGTTTTCTAGCGAAAAAGCAACAACCTATTTTCACGGTTGTAGAACTTGATGTCTGAAACCTCAATCAAATCAATAACTAAGGTGTCTTTTCCCATTACCTTGTTGATATAGAGAAAACTTTGGGAGCACAGATAATCGTATCTGTGCTCCCAAAGTTTTAGTGTTTAGACCTCAGCGGTAAGTGCAATACCGTTTTTCTGAGCATAGTCAAATGCAACGCTGTCGTTGGAGATAATCTCTTCCCACTCAGCTTCGTCCTGAGGCACACGAACAAGCATGACATTGGTTCCAAGAACCGTTCCACTGTCAAGGTCAATAACTGCGTACTCGCTGTTGTTCAGGTCGATAACGTTCTTAGCCATTTTTATTCTCCAAAGCTGTCTTATTTGCCCTTTCACCAGGGCTTTTCTCTTATTATAAGTATACCCTTACACACGCTAAAAAGCAAGCGGTCCCAGTAAGTAAGTTACTGGGACCGCTTGCTTTTTGGTTGATAAATTATATTAAAAAACTTTGTCTTTTATTGCGTTCGGTTGTGACGTGCATTAAGTAGAGCGCGAAGCTCTTCCTCTTCCTGGGTAGACAAAACAAGCCCAAAACCGTCATCGCTTTCATCGTCCTCAACCCAAATACCAAGACCTTCGCTGTCGTCGGTAGCAATAAGGATAGGTCTTCCATCGTTTACTGCGCTAGTCCACAAAGGTGAAAACGCATCAGTAATACTTTTTAGCTTAGCGTCCCTATCACGCTGCTCTTCAGCTTCCCACATAGCGCGATTAGCTTTATTGCGAGCTTCCCACAGGGCACCTTCTTTACCCTTCAACGCTTTTACTGCATCACCAGCTTCTTTAGCATTATTCCGAGCTAGCTGCTGCGCTGTAGCATTAGCTTCAAGAAGTGCTACAAGGTTGTCGGGGTTGGCTTTGGTGAACTTTTTAGCATCCATAACAAGCATCTTTACGATAGCTTGACGACTATTAGCTTCACGTCTTGCGTCGTGAAGTTCTTCCTGAACCTGACTAATTTGCTTATCAAACGTCGTAAATGTAGGAGCTTTCATTTGTGGCCTTTTCTGCATAAAATAAGTATTGTTGTGTATACAATTTTACCACGTAGTTGCAGAGAAATCAACTATTCCTGCCTGTAACTACGTGGTAAAAGTCAGTGCTTTGCGATATCCCTAAGACCGTTCTTAGCTGCTTCCTGAGGCGTGAAAATACGGTGCGAAGGGGTAACAACGCCGCCAGCATACTGGGGGTTCTCATCCGTGGAAGTGAAAGCACCCGAAGCGATAGCCTCCACCGTAGAGTGAGCAATGCTGTAACGCCTATAAAGCGCCTTCACATCATTGATGAACGGGTCCGAGCTTTCGTTGAACTCGCCATCTTCATTGTACCCAAGGGTAACGTGCAGGAAGTCGCTAATGCGGTTGAAAGCGTCTGTACCAGCACCCGCCTCAATAGTGATATCGCCAACGGTGATGCTCTTGGTGACAGGGTAGGTGTCTGCGCTGCTGTACTGAACGTCCATGAGTTTTGCCTTTGTTTGAAGGGGGAATGTTGCGGTGTTACCTATCGTAACGATGATTGAACAAAAAAGCAACTGCATGAGAAAAATATGTCTTTTCCCATGCAGTTGCTTTTGCTTACGCGGTAATAAGCTTTTACCCCACGGTGCGTAAATAGCTGAGAAAATGTCCGCCTGATTAAGAGCAATCTTTTCGGTGAAAGCAAGGGCGAGGGCATTATTCTATTCTGCAAGACGTGCAGAGCGCTCTGCTTGGTACCTTGCCTTACGAGCAGCGCGCTCTGCTTGGTACTTTGCTTCACGCGCAACGCGCTCTGCTTGGTACTTTGCTTCACGCGCAGCGCTCTCTGCTTGGTACTCTGCCTCACGAGCATCACGCTCAGGCTGACCAGCTACCCAATCAGAAACCGTGTACATGTAACGAGTGGTGGTCTTCGTAGTGGTAGTCATTTTCTCTCTCAAAGAAGAAGGGGGAATAACTTGATACTTGTACTCTAGCAGGATGCGGGTTTACATGCAACGTAAATGCCCAAAAAGATTTTTCTAGAAAAAGTTCTTTCTGGTGTTGCATGTGTGTTTTGAGCGTGATAAGGTTTAGTCATAAGCCACCGGGAACACCTGCTGGTTACACACAAAGTTCTAGGAGTTAGAAAATGTCTGTTGTCGCTGAGAAGAAGACCATTCTCGTTGTTCCGAACGCGTTTGAGTTCCAGCTTGCTGAGACTGCGAACGGGTTTGACTACTACGCCATTTGGGATGTGATGACTGGTTGGTCTGACGAGTTCGTGCGTGTCATCGCTGGCGCTGACGACCAGGCTGTTCTGGATGCCTTCCACCGCAACGACATGGTGACGAGCCTCTAAGCTCCAAGCTTTAAACAAATAGGGTGTTCTACCAACTTTCGGTAGAACACCCTATTTTTATATGTCTTTTCCCAAAAGCTTTGGCTGTACGTAGTTGTTTACGTACAGCCAAAGCTTTTATTATGCTAGACCAAGAATACGAATATCGCCTGTAACTGTATCAAGCTCACAGTTTAGTCCTACTTCATAGAAAGGACGGTTGTTTCCAATGAGAGCAAGAAGGTCTTCCTCAGTGCCTTCAAACTTATCTTTTACTTGTGAATAAATCCATTCAGCTAACTCATATGAAGTATTGTCACCGTGGAGGTATTCCTTGAAATTGAGTTTCATAATGTTCCCTTAGAGTTGGTTAAAAAGTTAAAACACAAGATAGGAGGGAATCGAACCCACGCGACGTACTTGTAAGGAACCGTTTCCAGTTTCCGAACAGTAATGCCCCCGCTAGCCGAGCTACTTTTGCAAGCGCCTAACCTTCCCATACGGAAAGCTCCGGTTGACCGTCCATCAAGCTTCTACCTTGTGCTTATACTATAATATTAGCATCAAAACACTGAAATGTCAAGCAAAAGTGGGGCACATACTCTATAAGTACATACCCCACTTGATGTATAGATTAAGCGTTTAAACCGCTAATGAAACCGTCAATGAACATCATACGATGAATTGTTGTATCTACACGTTTACGGTCAGCGCCTTCTGCAACAAGCTTCTCAATTTGCTTATCCCAGGCTTCCCAAGCTGCTGTGTGAACTTCACTACGGTAAGGTGCTTTTACTGGTCTTTCAATAGGCATAGTTTTTAAGCCTTAGCTGTATACGTAATAGTCTACGAGGAACCAGTTGGGCTGGTCAATAATTGCGTCTTTATGTGCAGAAACAAACACATCAAGGTTATCAGTGCCACCAGGGAGCCTAAATACTAAACGTGTTGCAGTGCCAGAACTTTTACCGGCTTCCTGAACAGTGCTCTTCTCCATAACGAACACTCGCTCTTCGTCGCCATATTCTGCGCGTGAAACGACAACCTGTAAGTTAGGCTGCTCTAGCTCTAACTGATATTGGTCGTCACCGTCAAATTTCTGGGGGTCTACTTCAACCCCATAGCCTACTGTTGAACTCATATAAATCTCCTATTTACGAACTTTAAGCATAACATTTTTAAGCAATAAAAGCAAGGTGTCTTTTCCCAATAGCTTAACATAAAGCAAAAGCCCCAGTATAATTTACTGGGGCTTTTGCTTTATGTCTTTTTTAGGACACCTTACCTGCGGCCTTGAAGTCTGCGAGTTCCTGCTTCGCCTCGTCCACGCGCTGCTTGGCGTTTTCGAGGCGCTCTTCCGCTCGCGCCTGGAACTCGGGAGCGAGGGTGAGCCTCTTGGCCGTGGCGAGGCGCTCTTCCGCGAACACCACCATGTCCTCACGACGGGCGATGTTGCGCTTCAAGACCTCACGCATACCGTGACGGTGGAACTGTTCGAAGTCTGACATGTGTTTTCCTAACAATATGTTTGCGGTTACGAACTAATTGATTACAGCCTAACATGCTCCATCGTCATTCGTCAACTAAAAAGTGGTGCAACTTTACGTCTTTTTCTAGACGTAAAGTTGCACCACTTAAAGTGAGATTAGCGAGCAGGAATGACGATGCTCTCACCAAGCTCAGCAAGCTTCTTGCGAGACTCGCTAAGCTCAAAAAGAAGAGCCTGGATGACATCAGGGGAGAAAGCAGCGATGTGGCGAAGGTCGTAGTTGGGACGGCTGTTCTCAGGTGCAATGGCAACCTCGGTCCATCCTGCGTTGTGCTCCACTAGAATTCTAGCGTAACCGTGACCTGCGGCAGCGGCAACCTGCTCCAAGCGGTCAAGGTCAGCAATGGTGTCAAGCGTCTTCTGCGAGTGGTGCTGGTAACGAGGCTCAAGCGACATTTTGTTCTCCGTAGATTGGGGGGGAGGAAGACCGTTTGCTTCCTGATATGGATAGCGTATCACGAACCACTGACGAAAGCTACATGGAAAACGGTTGACTTTAACGTAATTTTATGACAGGATGTAATTATTAATCAAAACACATGAGGAACAAAACAAGCCTCAGTAATTAGGAGTAAAAAAATATGGATACCGAAACACTGGTCCAGCGCGTTCGTGAACTGGACAAGGTTTACGCACGAGAGAACATTAGTCGTAAGGATTACTACGAGCAGCGTGGTGCTTTAGAGGCTAAGTGGATGCTTTGGCTTGCCACTGAAAATGAAGTTGCTCATCTTTCTGATGAAGCTCAGGCCGCAATCTACGGTTATGCTTTTGAAGAGGGTCATGCAAGTGGCTACAGCGAAGTTGGTAACGTCTACAGCAGCGTTGCAACGATTGCCCGTATCGCCGCTCAGTAACACAAAGACAAGCGCCTCACCAGAATTAACTGGTGAGGCGCTTGTCTTTTCCCATTGCTTTAAGTCAGGGAATTACTAAAGGGGTCCAACACTGAATTACCAGTGCTGAACCCCTTCAATAAATAGGTCACAGTTCCAATTGCTAAACTGTCAAATCCACCAGAATGATTTGTGTTACGGCTATCTCTGCCGTGCCCTCGGATTTGCTGTCTGTTACGATAAGCTCCCAGGCCCGTTCCTGAACACATATTTACTATAGCATAGATTAAACAGCTTTGCAACCAAACATTTCAATTAATTTTACGTAGATTGGATTGTTTGATTATGAGCATGAAACGTTAGACAGACCCAATTTAGCTGTCGTGTCTTGACAAGATACAACAGTGCCAGTTACGCCTTTTTGTACACTGACTAAGTAACCTTTAATACCAGTGGCGCTGTTATTACTGAACTTGTTGTTGTTTCCCCATCCAGCTAAAGCTTGGTGAACTTGGAAAGCATCCAACAGAGTTCCATTTCCACTGTTATTAGAAATAGTGTAGTTGTTGCCTTTAACGTCAACCCATGAGTCGCCGTAATTTGCACCAGAGAAGCCAGAGTTAGTGAATACGTTACCAGTTACTGTTCCATCAACAGTTCCTTCTTTAACATCAACACCTTCTGTGGTTGTGTTAAAAATTTGGTTGTTTTTAACTACAACGCGGTCGCTTCTGTCAGGTGTTGTAGAAGAACCCATGATTGAAGCCCAGTTACTTTTTGCGCTTCCAATGTAAACGCCTTCACCGTAAGAAGGTGAGTCAAGACCTGTGTCATGAATTTTTGAGTTCATGATTATTCCATCACTACTGTTTTTGCGGAAATGAACACCTTCGTCTCCAATGTTTCCAACGTCAACGTTATCCACTACAGAACCCACAGAACCGTCAAGCATAATACCTTTACCTGATTTTGTTACACTAATTCCTTTGACATTCCAGTAATCACCAGTGATGTTTAAGCCGTAACCTTTTGAAAGGCTATCTGTAGTTAGAACAGCTTTGCTAGAACCCACTAAATTAATAGGCTGGTCTTTTGTTCCATCTTTTGGAGCAATGAACTTCCCTACATATTTACCATCTGCAAGTGAAATAGTTGACCCTGGTGTAGCATTTTTTAGGGCTGTGTCTAATTGCGCTGCTGTGGACACGCTTACAACTGCGCTACCAGGTGCAGGTTGTGAAGGTTCAGGTACTGGGGTTGGCGCTGTAGGGGGTGGAGTTACAACAGGTGGAGTGGAAGGTTGTGGAGTAGGTGTTACAGGAGAACCTGCTTTAACTACAAACTTTGCTTCTGCGCGAGAATTAGTTTTCCCATCAACACGAATTTTTAATTCGTGATTACCTGCTGTTGTATTTACTGGCCAAGAGTAAGGCGCACTACTGTCTTTTCCCAAGTACGTGCCATCTAGATAAAATCTTACGTCTTCGGTATCAGCAGGGGTAGAAGCATCAACAGTAAAAACACTACTGTTTAATGTGGCTCCTGATAACACTGAACCGTTGACATTAATGCTCGTCTCTACCGCCGCTATTGCTGGTAACGCTGAACTTAAACTCAATGCTGCTACTAAGCCTGCAATTGTGGCTGCTTTAAAATTAAAAATTGTAACTCTCTCCTTATACAGATAGTAAAGCCTCTAATTATTTGCTATACGCAGAAGAGTATCGGGGATTTCAAAGCATTTATACAAAAAGCGACGCTTAGTAAATGTACTAAGCGTCGCTTTTTGTATAATGAGGTAAATCAATCAATCTTTTGAATGAAGTTTTGTGTCTTAAATAGGAACTCATCCATTTTATCTGCCTTCAAACGAAGAGGAACATTCTTGAACTCAAAGTTACGTCCACCTTGTGCGAAATAGCGTCCAGCTTCTTTAACAGTGTCAAGAGGAATATGTACACCCATTTCCATAGCTGTTTCATGGAAAGCGTTCCAACGTAAACGTGTCCTGATTGAGAAGTTCTGTTCAAAAGGAACTAAGCCGTCAAGATTATTTTCACGTGCATAACGTTGGTCTTTTTCGTCACGGGTTTCTCCCATAAGTAGCTCGTCTCTACGTTGAGCACGAAGCGCCCTACGTTCGTCAAGAGAAGTACCTATTTGGGATGCACGCTGTGCTTTGCGTTCGTTAAGTGCAGCAGTAGCTTGAACAGTATGTTGTTCAGTTCTTGTTTTGTCAGCAAGTTTTTGACGAAGAGAACGGATGTAGTCTTCTTGTGACATATTTGCTGGTTTAGCTGATGTTGCTTGATCGGGTGTAGATGTGGTTGCTGCCTCAGAAACTTTACTACGAAGGAAATTAGCATAATCTTCTTCGGTTACGTCTGATGCTTTTTTCTTTCCAACCCATCTTTTTGCTTCTTGTAATGTTGAAGCTTGTGTGTGAGTTCCACCTAGCTTGCATTGAATGCCAGCATCGCATGTTACCCATTGGCCAGTGAATTTACCACTGCCTGCTCTGTGCATATTTCTAGACATGCTTTATATCTAACGCATCAAAAACTTTGGTTAACGTGGAAAACGCGGAGGTACAGTAAAACTTATCCCATTTCTATTTATAAGGTAGACTTATGTAGTTACTGAGACAGAAAAAGAAAATGCTAGAAGAAATTTCAATTCACAACCTAGGTGTTATCAGTCATACCCGTTTGCCTTTTACGAAAGGGCTGACCGTTATCACTGGTGAAACTGGTGCAGGTAAAACAATGGTGCTTACCGCAGTCCAGTTGCTACTAGGTAAACGTAGTGACGCCAGTATTGTGCGTCACGGTAAAGAGTTCACATCTATTGAAGGGTGTTGGAACGTCGCAGGATTAAACTCATTGCCTGACATTTTGGAAACAGGCGCAGTAGTAGAAGATGACCAGTTGTACATTAACCGTACCGTCAACACAGATGGCAAAAGCCGAGCAGTATTAGGCGGAAAAACTACGCCAGCCAGCATTCTTGCAAAAATTGGTGGCGGGTTGGTTAACATTCACGGTCAGTCAGACCAAATTCGTCTTAAAAGCAGCGTTGCTCAGCTTGATGCTTTAGATCGCTATGCCGGAGACAAGCTTACTTCTGCATTAAAAAAATACGGCGAAGTTCACCAAGAGTGGAAAGAGCTAGCTCGTACTATCAAGGATGTTAAAGTTAACGCCTCCGCTCGTCAACGAGAGTTTGATGATTTGACTTTAGCTGTAGCTGAAATCAGTGAAGTAAACCCAACACCCAACGAAGATGATCTTCTTAAACAAGAGATCGCAACACTAACAAACGTGGATGCATTAAAAAATTCGGCAGTTGAAGCGTTAGCAGCTATTGACCCCGAAGATTACGAAGTAGCTAATGTCTTTTCCCAACTGGTAGTAGCAGTCAAAGCTCTTCAAAGTGCAGCAGAGTACGACCCAGAAATGCAGAAGATTTCCGACAAAGCTGAAACTGTCCTTGATGAAGCCCAAGAACTTAAAGATGCTCTCAGCAGCTACCTAGACAACATTGATGGAGACAGCATCTACCGTCTAAACCAGGCCCAAGAACGTCTTGCTGATTTGAATCGCCTAGTTAGAAAATATGGCGTGACCCTTGATGATGTCATTGAATACTGGCAGAAAAGCGATGAAAAACTAGTAGACCTCAACCCTGAGGCAAACAATGTTGAGAAGCTAGATCGCCAATTTATTGAACTAGCTAAAAAACTTGAAGAACATGCTGGTATTGTCACAAAAATCAGGACAGAAGCAGCAGCACGTCTATCCAAAGAAGTGAACAAAGAACTCGCTGGTCTAGCAATGGCTGGAAACAAACTAGTCATTGAAATCAACGTAGGAAGTTTTTCAAGTACAGGCGCAGATGAAGTAAATTTCATGCTCAAAATGCCTGGTGCAACTAATGCTCGTCCTATCAATAAAGCAGCAAGCGGTGGAGAACTATCACGTATCATGCTTGCCTTAGAAGTTGTCCTAGCAAACCCAGATATCACGCCTACGTTCATTTTTGATGAGGTAGACAGTGGAGTTGGTGGAGCTACAGCTATTGAAATTGGTAAAAGGTTGTCTTCCCTCGCAGCAGAAGCACAAGTAATTGTTGTCACTCACTTACCTCAGGTGGCAGCATATGCAGATAACCACTTGCGTGTACAAAAGAGCAGCACTGATACATTCACAGAAACAAGCGTTGCGCAGCTAAGTACAGAGGACCGCCTTGAAGAATTAGCTCGTATGCTATCTGGTATGAGCAACAGTGAAACTGGTCGCGCTCACGCAGCAGAGCTTTTAGAGCACGCGAATACTCACAAGACCCAACGTTAACTTTAACAACGAAAGCGTAGTTCCGAAAAGATCCTTCTTTCAAACTACGCTTTTATTGTGAAGTAGCCATTAAAAACTTTGGCAGTTTGATGGAAACTAGTGAGCCAATGACATGTAAACAGTGCTCGTTCAACGAGGCTTTAATGTAAAAATGTAATTCAACAAAAGATCATAAAAGCTGTACTTTCACATCATGTTCAGGCTGGCTGGTATTTAAAAACTTTTGATGGAACCAAGTGTGGCCTTACCAGTTAGTTCTGGTAAGGCCACACTTTTTAAGAAATGAGTTTCTGCAAGTTTTCTACGGTTAGCTTCAAGCGAGTAAGAATTTCTTCACGCTCATGGTCAGTATAGGGATACTCGTAAAGGTCATCCCATTTGTGGCCTTCACCTTCCCAGATGACTTTCATTGCTTTTTCTTTGGACGTGAAAGTTGCCATTTCGTTTCTCCCTTTTAGTCGTTCATGTAATCTTTGTAGTTGACAACAATAATGTCTTTTGCCGGAACCTCTAGGTCGGAAAGAAGCTTTTGAAGAAGTTCAACTGCCGAGAAGGAAGAAGTGTGAATGTACACAGTCTTTAGGACCAAAGGGTTACCTTCACGCTTCCTCTTTAGAAGGTGGTAAAGGAACTCGTCAGTGGAAGCCCATCCTGCTAGAACATAGTCCAACCAAAGCTCATCAAGCTCATCCAACGGGTCCGTCAGTTCAATTGCCTTATCTACAGTGCGGGCAACGAAGCTTCTGCGTCCATTCTTGAAAGAACGCTCATCGTCAAGCAGAAGAACAGTCATGTTATAACCTTGCTTTCGTCTAAAATAGAATTAAGTGTTACTAACACTATCAGGTTACCTGCGAAAATACAACGATGCTAGAAGCTATTCTAAGCCTTTGCACAGTAAAGTACCGGCGTCCTTGCGCTCATACCGTGCAAGGCGCTCAGAATGGCGCAGAAAGGCTTAGAGCGTGTATCTAGGGTGTGCATAAAGCTTGAATTCGGGTTCATAATCTGATATACTAGAGATACACAAGTCCCATCATTTACGACAGAATAGTATGCCCAAAACTTTAGAAAACTTAGCCGCTGGTGACCCTCTATTAGCTCTCATCCAAGAGCAGTTTGAGAAGTCCCCAATTTCCCTTGAAGAGTTAGCGCGTAAGCTTGATTACTCCTTAGAATACACCTACTTGTGTGTTCATGGTGGGGTTGACCTTACTATGGCGCAAATCCGTTGGATTGCTAATTCTCTAGAATTTGTCATTGGCTATGACGTTGTATTTAATGATGGTACTCAAATTGAGGATAAGAAATGAAATTTGTTATTGGTGATGTAATTCCAACTGAGAAAAAGCCCAACACCTTTGAAGTCACTATAAGTACAATGCTTGGCGATGCTGACGGATATGAGGATGTAGTTGTAGGTCCGTTCTCTAAAGGTCAAGATGAAGAGTTACTAGAAGGCTTGCTTGCTACGTTAAAAGAAATGGATGATACTTACCCCAATGGTGGAAGGCGTAGTGGATACTCCAAACTAGTAGGCCATTTAGCCTGGTTCCGTGATGAAATTATTGAAACCCCAGAAATAGCCAGTTATTTCTTTGACGATGAAGAAAAGCAGCAAGAGCTAATTGCTTACAAAACAAGGGTTTTACAATTCTGCAAGAAAACAAATAACTATCCTAACTGGCCTTATTCCGAATTCACTGATAGCCCTAATAGCTACGATGGTCACAAGATTGTTTTCTATGATGAAAACCTTGTTGCTCATTTCGTAACAGTAGAGTAATAATGTCTTTTCCCAATAGCTAATCATTATTACCTTTTCGTAATTAGATGTTTTTGATTACGAAAAGGTAATAAAAATGAGTGTGGCCCTTTACCTGATATCAGGTAAAGGGCCACACTCATTAATTCTTAGGTGCAAGTAACACCGTCGCTGTTACCGTCACGGTACCAGTCATACTCAACGTCAGTTCCCTGAGTGTAAGGACCATAACCATTCTTTTTAACATCAGCGCAAGTGTCAAAACGAGGGTCGTTACCGTCCGTACCAGCCTCAACGGGAGCAGCAGTCTCAGCAGGCGCATCCGTTGCAATAGCCGCACCAGGAATAGAACCATCCGAGTTGACAACATTAGTCACGTCAGGAAGAAGAGCAGCGGTCGCCTCATCCATAGCACAGAAAGACATAGTGCTAACAATCTTCGTCTTTTCTGTTGCATCAACCGTAAGCTTCCACTGGTGCTTCACATCAACCCAGTTCGTAAGGTAAATACAAGCATCCGTAGCAGGCATCCACTTGCTAGGGTCATTGTCACTCTTGGAGCGGTTAGAAGAAGCGGAAACAGCAACAAGAGTAGCAGGGTTGCTAAGGTCGTTGGCGAAGTTCTCTCGCTCATCAGCGGTCCACTCAGAAGCGCCAGAACGCCATGCCTCAGAACGAGGAACCATGTGGTCAATGTCAAGCTTAGAAGCGTCAGTGACCGTTAGAGCATCGTACGAAGAGAACCACTCGCCACCAGTGATTTCACACTTGTTGGCACTGAAACCGGAAAGGCTGTCTCGCTTAAGAACAGCGAAACGAGTGTCACACCCGGTGTCGTTCTTACGGACCCAGAACTTGAACTCATCCTGGCTGTACGTGTCATCGTGGGCCTCATCCGCAACAACAAGCTCATTCAGCTTGGTAACAGTCTCAGCGGAGATAACACCCTCAACGGTAGGGGCCTCAGCAGGAAGGGTAGTTGCTTCCTGCGAAACCGAAGGCGTGGTGTCATCCTGAAACTCCATGTTAACGGCACAGCCGGTGAGGGTCAGGGCGAGCACGGGGAGCAGTGCGGCGAGCTTCTTGAACATAGGTACAGTCTAACCCTTCTTTCTGCCTAGTGTCAACTCTGTCTGAATATTGAAGGGAACATTCAGCTTGTCTTTTCCCATAGACACGAGAAAGCGGCCAACCAGGATTAACCGATTGGCCGCTTTCTCGTAAAAACTACTGAACGTAAACCTTCACATCAATATCGCTAGTCTCAAAAGCATAAGCCGAAACTTCAAGGATGGGGTGGAACAGAGGGGCAGGAAGGTCAAGAACAATACGCATCGTCTGAATGCAAAGCTCAGTACATCCTTCAAAGGTGGTCGTGTCAGGAATGGTTGCGTCCCCAATGCTTTTACCGTTGAGAATGAGGTTGGAAGCAGGAAGAACGGTTCCATCGCTGAGGGTCAGACGGAAACGAATGTCAAGAATTCGGGAAGTTTCACCTTCCACCGCCAGCAAACGGTTAAGCGTGAGGTTGTAGTTGTCCTGAATGTTCTTGATGCCGTTCATAATCAATCAACTTTCTCTAAATTTGAAGTGGTTTGCTTGCTTGAATAAAACCTACACTACAATTCGCTATTACGCAAACTAAAACTGCCCCTACAGATAATGTAGGGGCAGTTTTAGTTTGCGTAATAGGAAGGGTTAGGCGTTTTCAGCGTCTAGCTCAGCAAGCTCAGAACGAGAAACCGTGACCCTGACCGTAATGGTTGCTGAAACACCGTCAGTGTCATTATAGCTACGGTCAAGGATGACGCTTGCAGGGACAAGCTTGGAAAGGCTACTGAGAATATCAATAACCTCATCACGACCTGTGACATAACCGCCGTGACCAGCAGGGCGGTTGTCAAGCTTCTCAATCATCTTGTTGAGAGCAGGGTACTTAGGGGTAGTAGTTGCAGTGGTATCAGACATAATATTAGGCTAGCACGCTTTCTTGTCTTTTACAAGACATATTTTTGTAAGGTCGCCAAAGTGTTTTGGCGATACTGCATTTGTTAACGAGAGAAAGTTTCAACCCACTTGACCAGCGCCAGAGCATCAGACGTGTTAGCAACACGAGTACGAGCATCAGCGTAAGCCTTACGAATAGGCATACCGTGAGTGACGTTACGGTTAGTCATTGCACACAGGTCAGTGGTCATGACAGCCACACGGTGAGCCGTAGCGGCGGCCTGACGACGAGCATCAAGGCTCTGAATGCTCTTAGCCGGACGAGCAGCAATGGAAGCCTTAGCAGCCATTTTCTTAACGTCAGCGGTAGCCGTAGGGATGAACATGGTTTGTTCCTTTTGTGAGCGGGAAGTGGTTACAAGGGAAACTTAACAGGTTTCGCTAGCAAACGCAAGTCTAAACGAAAACATATTTTGGCTGGACTTAACCCAAGCTTTACTAGCTAGAATTAAGTGTCTTTTCCCATAGTTGCTAGTTGACATGCCCCTTTAGGGGGCGTATAATGGTATATGTACCTATCCGTTTACAACAGAAGGAAAATAATGAAGGCTCTCAAAACTCTTAAGCCTGTACTGGCAACAATCAAGGACCAGCCCGTTACGTTTGCTGTGCTCATCCTCAGCGGGGTACTTGCTCCATTTATCTTCGCTCTTGTCATTGCAGCGGTTGTGACTAACGCACTCAGTGTCGGCGCTTTTGTAGTCTTTGCCGTTGGATTTGCAGCATTCGTGTTCATCTGGCGCTACTTCTACAACGGTTTCGTAAACAGCTACCGACGTAAGCTTATCTAACCAGGAATAAGGAAAGGGCCACAACCTAAATTAGGTTGTGGCCCTTTCCTTATTATTCAAGCGTAACGGTAAAGCCATGAAGTCTGGCAGTCGCGCTCATCAGCTAACTCACGATACTTAACCATGTCTCCGTCAATCATTGCCTTCACAGCCTTCCTAGTGAAATGAGCCTCACGACGACGAACGGCGGAAATCTGCTTTTTAGTGGGTTGAGCCATGATGTTCTCCCTTAATAAGTTGTTATCACTAGTATAGTCTCCACGGTTACTAAAAGCAACCTCATCAGCATAAAAAGAATTACTAAATAGTTTTGCTAAAATCGCAAACTTGGTGTAGTGTCTAACTTGTAAGCAAAACACGCCCCCACTTTTAAGGAAATCCAATGCCTGAGGTTCGTTTCACTAAAATTGACACCACTGACCTGACGATGGTTGACGACATTCGTGCTGTCTACCTGATTGTTGACGCTGAGGACGCTGACTGTACGTACGGCTACGTTGCATCTGGTATCGTGTCTCACCCCTCGCCTAGCATCCCTGACCGCGTTTACCGTCACAAGGGTTGGGCTGGACTTGTCCACCTTGACGAGTTGAAGTCCGGTTTGCAGCTTGCCCACAACACCCGTAAGCACGCGGCTCACTTCCTCACTCGCCACATCTAAGCTTCCTCTTCAAAATTTTAAGGATTTAATATGTCTCACAATGTTTTTGTTGTCAACGGTCCCACTGGTGTTTCCGCTGTATACGCCGGTAACACGCTCATGGGCACTCAGCTTTACCCGTTCAAGTCGGGTGATTACATTCCCGCAATGCGTGCCACAATTCCGAACTCTTTCGGTCTTTTCACAAGCGCAACTCTTTTCACTGAAAGCAAGGCAAAGATGCGCCTTAACGATTACCCTGTCCTTGTAGAGGCTTAAAAAACTATAGGTGTGGCCCTGGCTTTTGATGCAGTCAGGGCCACACCTATTTCTTGTCTAAAAATACTTTGGGTAATGAGTTGCGTTCCGTCACAAAGGCGTGTAATGTCTCTCTTGTAAGCAACACACGGACTTCCAACAAGGAGAATGAAATGCTCAACATCACCAGCAACGGCAAGACGGTCGGCCAGGTCGCTATCTCGGCTGCTCCCCTTCTCTTCGCGCCTATCATGGCCCTCTCGGTGGGTGTTGCTGTTGTCATGGGCATCGCCGGTTTCATTAGCCTCTTCCTGGCTATCTTCTCCATCGTTGGCACTGCGTGGGTTGCAGCTTTTGGCCTCACCGCAATTGCTGCCGCTGCGGTCGCGGTGTACTCCGCTAAGTCGCTTGCAACTTTCGCCATGAAGGCGGCTGCTCTCGCTCAGGTGCACCTGGACAAGTAACGTAATAGCAATGACCCCTACCAGTTGAAATCTGGTAGGGGTCATTGCTATTTAGGGGTATTTGGGATATACTAGATGGTATGGAACTTATTATTGGCGCAGCCTTACCACAGAAAAACAAGCCTAAAAGCTTTGAGGTTGAAATTGAAGTTATGCATGGTGACGGTGACGCCTACAAGAAACTAATTACTGGCCCTTTTTACGAAAATCAAGATGAGCCTGCATTGCAAGAACTACTTGCTGTTGTTGAAAAAATTAGCCAAGTTTACCTTGAAGGAAGCGAGACATACGAAAACGTAGAAGGTTTCGCTGCATGGTTTAACTCATCAGGTCGCATTTCGGAAAAGAACTATGGTAAGTGGTATAGGAATTCACCTTTCTCTTATCAGGAATTCAAAGTACGAGCAGATGTTGCTGACGCTTTCTATGAAAAGAACGGTGGGTTCAGGCTCCACTGGCCTCTTGACGTAACTAATGAAGATACTGTTGCTGCTTACGATAACCACAAAGTTTTTTACTACGACGAAAATCTTGTTCAACATCAAGTAACCGTCAGAATGTAATTTTGAAGACAGGGTATTCACCAAATGTTTGGTGAATACCCTGTCTTTTCCCATTACCTTATGATAGAGTGGATTAAATCGTTCATTCCACAGAAAGATGTTCTCATGCCTGCTCTTGTTATTGACCCTATCTCCGCTAAGACCCTGCCCATGCTGGATGCTCTTTTTGACACGGATAAGGACAAGCTCACTGATATCATCATGAGTACCAAGGGTGAGCCTCTTGACCGCCTCATTAAGGCGTCCATTGCTCGCCAGACTGTTCTGGGTCACCCTGATGAGCCGGGGCTTTCAGTAGCCACCAAACTTCTTGAAGTCGTCATCCACAACAACCTTTTCAGCCGTCCCGGTGACCGCAACGAGGAAGAGCTTGATGAAGTTCTTGCTGTTATCTCGCTAGGCGCAAAGCGCACCATTCTTAGCGCGTCCATCACTCGTTACAACATCTTCAAGTAGGGAAAACAATGAGTAAGTTTGAAAAAGTTCAGACCGTATTTTCTCTGCTCGGTGGAATTTTCCTTCTTGGGTTCCTCGGTGTCTTCATTTACAATCACGTCACTGTTAATGAAACAGTCACTAACTGCACTGTCACGGACAAGACCCGTTTCTTTAATAAGAACTGGCATTACAAGCTACAAACCTCTTGTGCTGACTATTCAACTACTCGCTCCACTTACGATGACATTGTGATTGGTGAAACCTACACCTTTGACGTTTCTGGTTCAATCATCCCCACTGCCCGTATTAGTGAAGAAACTCGCTAACCTGGTAAAATATTGATATGGTAGATAAAAACGTTAAGGGAAGCAACAAGAAGGAACTGACCCCAGAACAAAAGCAAGAACAAAAATACGGGATTATCCTTGGAAGTATTATTCTAGGGATAGCTTTATTTATCATTGGTGGTATTAGTTTGGACCGCGCGATTTTTCAAGAAACGGTGGCTAGCTGCAAAGTTGAAGATAAACGTGATTGGAACACACGCAGAGGTCATTCGTATCGTGTAGAAACAGCTTGTGGTAAATTAACTACACACAAAGAAACGTATGACAAAGTAGCAGTTGGTAAAACCTATGATTTTGTCAAGATGGGTAATATCTCCCCTGTGTATGAACTAAAAAGCCTCAAAAATTAATTTCACTTTGAAGTTGCGTTGAGGTTCCATAGTGTGTAAACTAAACTCATCAGCAAGTTCCCCTTAACTTAGAAAAGAGAAACATAATGATTGGTCGCGGTACTTTCATCCTCATCGGGTTCATCCTTGGTCTTGACATCATCGCCCGTCGTGTTGGCCTTTGGGGCGGCATTGTCACCGGTATCCTGGCTATCATGGGTATCCTCACGTGGACGCCCGCTGTCGTTCTTGGTCTGGTGTTCATCGCTAGCTGCATCGCTCGTCCGCGTCTGAGGAAGCTTCACCGTCTGGCAAACGCTGCCGCTCCGTTCATGTAAAGAACATACAGAAAACCCCCACCAATAACTGGTGGGGTTTTTCTGTATGTAGTCGTCTTGTCTTTTCCCATATGGTGTAGCTGAGGCTCTACTGATTAGCAATTGCTACTTTAAATTCTTAGGTAAAACGGTTCTTTGTACTATTATAGATAGAGCTATTACTGCATATCAAAATTTGGACCGGTAACAGCAGATTTCTAAAAGGAAGAAACGTATGTCACTGCCTAAAAAGCAAACAGCAAAACATTGTAATAAAACGTCCGTCCCTGTGTGGCCAGCAGAGCATATAGTGGAAAGAGTAAGCCAAACCGGTGGTCTAACAATCCACCCCGCAACAGGTAAAGAGCCAACACAAGGTTTCATTATTAGCGAAGAAGGCGATTACCCTATCATTCCTGCACACGAATTTTTTAACCACAAAGGAATGGACCCAGTAATCAACTTCATCCGTGCTCATAAAGACTGGTTCACAAACCCAGACAACTACCTCGGGTTTTGGCATGATAAGAGCAACGACACAGTGACAGTAAATAAAGTCACAATTGTGCGAGGTAAAGAAGAAGCACTAGTGACTGGCACAAAACGTAAACAAAAAGCTATCTGGGACGCTAACGAACAAAAAGAAATTTGCTTGAAGAGCAACTAACTCACATTAAAAACTTGGAGAAAAATGCACGCCATAATGGGTGACTATCACCGACCAGAAATTCAGTACGACAGAATCTTTGTTGGTGCTGATACCACTACTAAAGATGAAGACGGCAAAGAGATTACTGTTCCTGGTTTAGCAGAAGGCTATGACTGGCTAATGTTAAAAAGAAACCCAGAAACAGGGAAGCCAGCTTTCCTATTCTTGGCCGGAGTTGAAGACCGTGAAGGCAAACTGACTTTTGCTGGTTTGTTTGGCGCTTCTGAGAAGAACGAGCTTGAAGAAGAAGGTATGTCCAAAACTGCTTTCAACATGCGTGAACGTCTTCTAGAGAATTTTTATGCCAATCCTGTTGATGAAGTTGCGAAACCTCAAACAGGGTGGTATGCTTAATCTATAAGGAAAGCAAGTCCCTAAGTCCGGTGAAGTCCCGCTTAGAGGGCCATGATAGCTTTCCGAAGCCCTGCAAGGCTAATGGTCTTGCAGGGCTTCTTAGATTTTAAGAAGAAGTTTTGGTTTCAGGTTGCACAAACCAGAAACGGTGTGTATAGTAGAGATATAAGCAAACGGAGCAGAGGTTCAAAGCTCTAAAAAAACAGAACGGTCACCCATATAGTTTAGAATTACTACAACGACAGCCTCGGTGCCTTAGTAGCATATGCTGTCAAGTAATCACTGGCAAAATACCGTAGGGTCTACGGAGACTGTAGGTTCAAATCCTGCTATGGGTACGCAACAACAAAACAAGTTCGTATAGTTTAACATTCGCTTAAAATACCACGCTATAGTGGAGAAGTTGGCTCGCGGCCCTCTACGAACACGAAAAGAGCAGAGGTTCAAAGCTCTTGAAAAAACAGAACGGTGATACTCATATAGTTTGAGTTCCTATCAAGCGGAACTGGTCAAAACGTTAGGCGACAACCTAGAAACGTTGGTTCGAATCCAACTATGAGCACAAACAGAAACACCCCGACTTCTTCCAAGTCGGGGTGTTTCTTAGTTAGAGCTACTTGTTGATGCGGCCTGCATAAAAGTCATCATAGAACGTAGTAAAAATTGTTCCGTTCTCTAAAGCTTCCCTCTGCTGCTCAATTGTAGGGCCAAATCTTTTAGCGTTAAAACGCGTACTGCTACCCTTAGGTGGGAAGTACACGCGACCTTGCACGAGGCTTCTCCAAGTGCGGTGATATGCCATGCTACGAAGTTTGCCTTTAGGCACCTGAACGTCGTAAGCAATACTGCGGTTATCCGCAAAGTTACGTCGCGCTAAGTGAATGCCTTCTCGCACTTCTTTTGCTTGTTCGTAAGTTAACATATTTTCCTTAAATGTCTTTACCCATAGCATACACTATTTTCAGTACATATACCAGTGTTGGTTGCAGTTACCAGGTAAAAGCTAGTCTTTCTTGCTTGTTATTTGAAGCTACTTAAACAATCGTCAGAAAACTGAAAAGTTTCTTGTTTTTGAGTTGCACTGGCCCATCTAAGTGTGTAAGCTGTAATCAACAGGGCAGCGGAAAAGCCAAAGCTCACCACGACGAAAGTAGTTATCATGCGTAACTCCACCTTCTCCGTTCGTAACAACCGCAAGGCTTCCTTCGGCTTCCGTAGCTTCCTTGGTGGCGCTCCCACCGGCTTCAAGGTCATGTTCGGCATCGTCGCCACCATCATCGGACTGGGTTTCGGTGCGGTCATCTTCTCGGGTGTCACTCACGTTTCGCAGGTCAACGCTTACACGAACTGCACCGTCAACACCGTCCAGTTCGCCATTGACGAAGATGGTTTCGAGACGTACCGTGTCCTTTCTTCCTGTGGTGCATTCACCGCTGACGGCAACCTCTTCTACGGTCAGGTCACCGGCTCGGGTCTTGCTAGCGGCATCGTTGAGGGCGACACCTACAACTTCACCGCTACGGGCCTGAACAAGCCCAACCTGGGTCTTCTCCCCAACATTGTTGAGGCCGCTCCCGTTCGCTAACAACAAAACAGCTAAGGCCCCTCACCAACTATCTGGTGAGGGGCCTTAGCTGTTTTGTGTCCAAACTAAGACAAAATAATATATTAGCCTATAATATAGTTAATCCCATTTCGGTGGGCTGCGCTGGCAGTAAACCAGTTTACTCAATTAACAAAGGATAACCTTATGGTTCACAAACCAAAACGAGGTCGTTACCTCGAATTAGAAGACGTTCGCGTTTCATACAATCACAAAGATGACACAATTCATCTAACCTCATCAGATCCTGAAATTCCACAAGGGTCGTTCTTCCTCACCTTAAACCGTAACACGTCAACAGAAGTTGCTTTACGTGACCTTTTAGAGGAACACGAACTCATCAAATACCCTGCGTCTACTCAAAAAAGTACAACTTTAGCTTCTATTCCAAGCCCACTTTCTCAGCTAGTTCTTCGCTCTAGAAAAAACAACACGACAAAGCCTTTCATTAATATTTCTGGTAAACCAGGAAGTGGAAAAACCTTTGCTGTTCAAGGATTAGCTGATATGGCTTCAAGTGTTAACTTAAAATCAGTAATTCTTGCTGATTTGTATATGGATTACAGATTTGAAGGTCATCAAGTAAACGACTTAAACGCATTATCAGAAGGTCAGCTTAATTTATTTCAAATGAATATAAGTGATACAAATATTGTTGAATTACTTGTTAGCGTAACGCAATATAGCGAAGAATATTATGTAACACAGTTACGCAATATTCTCATGAAAGCTGTATCCTCTGTGTCTTCTTTTGAAAAACCTACGATGGAACACTTATTAGCAGCGCTTAAAACACAAGTTAACAAGGAGAAAGCATCTGACAGAATTGCAGTCATTAATTCTTTCATCGTTTTACTAGAACAGTTACATGGAAGCAAATTGGCCTCAGCGTTATTTGGATACAACGACAAAGCTAAAATGATTAGCGATAACACAGTAGAAATTCTTTCTACCCTTAATCTTAACGCGTACGCCGAATTCGATTTGCAAACACGAAACGCAGTTCATGCTTTCTTCAAAGCATATATAAGCGATACTGTGTCTAAAGCAGATTTAGCCTTTGTGGATATTCGTTCATACAAAGAAGACAAAGCAACTGGAACTAACGAAGAACTTCTTCAAGAAGAGTTAGTAAAAAGTTTTGTTGGAACTGCCCGTCAAAAAAACATAATGATTAGCGTAGTTTCTCCTACTGTTGACTACAGTGCTGAATATTCTGACAGACTAACTTTCAATCAAGAAAATGATAAATTCGCTAGTTCGTTGTTCTGTGGTGAATTCATTTGGGTCACTAAGCTTGGGACAGAGCAAAGCGAAATGTTTCATGTGTCCAACGTCATAGATTAGCATTAAACATGAAGAAGCCCCTCACTTGGTTGTGAGGGGCTTCTTTTGATTGGGTGAAGGAAAATAAATTGTCTTTTCCCATAACCATAAGTCGCGCCAATGGTTTTAAGCCAGCTACACAGGTTCCTGGCCAGTTCTCTGTGTCACACTACTTACCCCTCTTGTCTAGACCCCTACATTGGCGAAGGGATGAAAGGTAGCTTACAAAGAAACGTACTAAAGCTTGCGCTTCAAGTCATGAACTTGATGTAGTCTTGTTTTCTCTATATAAGAACTGTATCACACTGTGGCTCTCAATGCCAACTGAAAATATTTAGAAAAATGGTTTGCTTTGAATGGGACTTATGTGTATGCTGGTCTTATCAGCCACCCGCTACATCACACAGACAGGAAACATCATGACGTTCCCCAAGGTCTTCACCGAAAAGAACCCCCGCTACACCGTCCTGCTGTCGCTCACGGGTGGCCGCACCTGGCTTCGTCCGGCTTCCGGTATGACCAACGACCTGGCTCAGGCTCAGAAGGTCTACGACCACTACAACAGCCTCCCGGTGTCCGCTTTTGTTTCCGCTGACCGCGACCCGTGGCTTCCGCTTCCCGAAGTTTCCGTCAAGCTCGTTGACGCGAAGACGGAAATCGCTGGTCCTGACCGTGACCTGGCTACGAAGACCGAACTGCTTTTCAACCGTCTTTCGCAGGAACTGTGGGCTGACGGAGCTTCCGACCGCGCAATCATCCAGAAGAGCCTCCTCAAAAAGGGCATGACCCGCCGTTACTGGAAGGTCGGATACTAAATTTAACAGGTTGTAATACTTGGCCAGATACGGTATAGTTAAATACTGTATCTGGCCAAACTATTTCAGAGGTAATAAAATGACAACAATTAGTAATAGCGAAATCGCAGCGGCGGAAAGGGTCGTGTATGCCTACGCTAAACTTAGCAAAAGCAGCATCAGAACTAGTCCTTTCGATAGCGCATCTTTTTACGAAACTGTAGACGCACTTTCTAACTATCAGTCCGAAGAAGCGGCTGACATTGACCCCGAAGACTACAACGCAGACTTCAAGCGCATTACTGACGCTGTAGGCACATTTGACGCATGCATTGTAATGATTGTTTTCTACACTCAGCTTATGGAAAACTCTTATAGGGTTACTGATATTGCACGCCACATGAAAGACATTGGACACTACATTCGTCCACTTGCTCAGCTTACAGAGTAAGTAAAGAACCTCAGCTAAAATCTAGCTGAGGTTCTTCGTCTTAAGCTTGCATTCTGTCTTTAAGGCAGGTAACGTTGACTTCAACGGACAGAAAAGCTGCCCCTAATCTTAGGAAAAACACATGGACACCAAAGTAACCATCACTTACAACCTCGCGGGGCTTACCCTGCCGGACCTTGGAGATAAGTATTTCTGGCGTGTCATCCGTGGCACTATCATGGATAGCGTTGAGCTTCGTAAGAAGGTCTGGTTCTTCTCTGTGAGCGTCCAGAAGCTTGGTATGGCTTTCTACAAAGAGGTTGACGGTCGTCGCGTTCCTCGTGAGCCTGGCGAGGCGGTTACATCTGCCGCAAACTTCATTGCCCGTGAGGTCGCGTACAGCGCCAAGTGGGATGGAGTTTACGGGGATTACACGAAGAGCTAATCTTCCGCTAATTAAAAACTTGTAGAGTTATACCACTTCAAAGTAGATATGAGCCTCACCAGTTAATTCTGGTGAGGCTCATGTCTTTTCCCAATAGATGTTTGCATGAAGCTTTATTCTTGTGATACACTGTAATTATGCGAAAGGGAAAGCACGCAACTCGTGCAATCAAGAAGAACGAGGCTAACACCCCCGTTAAGAAGTCCATCCGAGTTCGCAAGCAGAACGCAGCGAACATCAGCTACAAGGAACAGCTAGGAAACTAGAAGAAGCCCTCACAATTAAGTGAGGGCTTCTTCTAGTTTTGCCTTAAAAACTTTGGCCCTACACTCATCTCGTGTAGGGCCAAAGTTTATCTTTAATTAGCTAACAAGACGGCGTGATGCAGCAAGCTCGTGCTTGTGATAAACAGACAGGTGAGAAAGAATGCTGGAAGCCTGGTACCCCGTCATAGCATAATTGTGAGTAGCCTTGCGGTTACTAATGGTTACAATGTGTCCTTCGCTTAACAGGTCAAGCTCAACCGTGATGGTGACACGCTCATACGTTTCGCTGGGGAAAGAAGAGTGGCCAAGGTCGCTAAGGCTGGCCTTAATTATGCCAAAGAACGTATTGGTAAAAGTCGTCTTCAGGAAGCGGGTAGCGCTGCTGTCAATGACAATCGTGCCAGAAGAGTGAGGGAAAGTGCGTGCAAACATTTTTAGCCTTTACTCAGAAGTGGATGAATAACCTAAAGGTATCACGTCCTAGAGCTTTTTCGCAACTAAAAAGCAGGTGCAATAACCTATAATTTTGCGTCTTTTTCCAAAAGGTTGTTGCTTTATAGCCGAAAATAACGTAAGCTTTATCTAATAGTCAATTACAACATCCTTTGGAAAATCATGCCGCTTGTCTTCACCAGGTTTTGCCGTAAACCACAAACCTTCTTTGCACGGGTTAAGATGGGTTTCAAGTCTAACGGTAATAACAATGCTATTCGCCGTAGTGACGCAATTCTTGCAGCAATCGCAGAGCGAAAGCTTGAACGCTAAATTCCTCAAAAACGTGTCTAAGCTTGACTTTTCTCATTGCAGTGGGATAGAGTAAAGCTATTCGCTTCCACCTAATCGTTTGGATATAGCTCATGAAGATTTCTACCGCTAAAGCACAGGAAATACGTTTCGGTATCATGTTCGGTAAGAACCACAACCCCGAGAACATGACTCTAAAAGAAGCGCAAGACTGGTCAGACGAGTATCTTCCTCTGAACGCTTGCACAGCTTTTCAGCGCACAATTCGTCCACTGTACAGTGAAGAAGAAGTGAAGGCTCTTTACTCCATTCCCATAGACGAGATTTAAAGCAACAAAAAGACGAATTCCCCGTAGCCATTAAACTACGGGGAATTCGTCTTTTTGTTGCAGGTGGCGAAAACTTGTGCTATATTTTTCCTATGAAGAAAACTCTTACTCTTATTGGCCTCACCCTGATTAGCGCTTTCGCTCTCACCGGTTGTGTTGGCATTTCTGCCGGAACTATCACAGGCAAGGTGGTGGAGCCTGAGCGTCGCTATGCCACTACCACTATGGCTGGAAAGGTGCCTATCACAACGTGGCACACAGATGACGAAGATTACTGCTTTGAGCTTATTGACCAGGCTTCCAAGGACAAAGACACCGGTTACCAGTGCGTAGACAAAACCACCTATGACAAGTTCAGTGTCGGAGATTTCTTTGACGCAGAAGCTAAGTAAAAACGTCCGTCCTTAATGTAATCAAGCTCTTCTTAGAAAGAACAAACAATCATGCAAAATCAAATTTCGCAATATGTAAAAGCAATCTTCCATGAAATGGATAAAGAAGCGAAACCAGTAGTTGTTACATTAATTTCTGTAAATTCTTCTCCGTCCGCATACGATACTATGTTGAATGAGAGGGTTGCTGCTCTATCCGAATATATCAGCAATGGATATAAGCTAACTACAACCTCAATGAGTGAAATTATCGTGAATGGGTCCACGGTGAAAAACCGCATTGTGGACACACTTGTCCTAAATTTTGAATAACCGCTCCCTAACTGCTCCAAATAGTGGTAGGCTTTAGTTAGAAAGCAAGCCACCTAGCCCTTGGAGTAGTCATGACGAACATTGATACCCTTCCCACGGATGGGGCCACCGAAGAGCAAATCAACATGTTCCTCCGCACCACTGATGCTACGGTAAACCGCACTAAGCCCAACAGCCGTGGCTTTATTACTCTGGCCCCCGGCATGACGGTTCCGTTCGGAAACGGCTACTTCATTGTCACGGTGGAGGGGAAAGCTGATGTGGTCAAGGATTACATGCTTCACATGAAGTACGGTACACAGCTTTCGGAAAAGAAGTAAGAAGCACTTGCATTAGTTATACCAAACCAGTATTGTTGTAACAACACCTTTTCTTCCTAAAACGATTGGAAACATCATGGACCGTCTTTACACTGCATCTTCTTGCGGCACCCGTCCTAAGAACATCTACACACTAGTGCAGGAATCGCCTAACGAGACACACCGTATCGTGACAACCACCTTTACGCCCGTCCGTAGGGAAGGTGCAATGCGCGAGCGTGCAGAACTTCTTGAGTTTTCCGCAACGGTGGGGTATAAGCTTATTGCTTCTACCTCCGCTGCTATGGATGGTACTATCGTGATGGTAGACACTCTCGTAAGCTCTAACTAACTCCACTTCCAACAGCCTCTTACCTATTTTTTAAGGTAAGAGGCTGTTGTCTATTTTTAGACAAAAATTTTCCGTTCGTAGTTGCGCATCCTGCTCAACATGTGTATGCTTCTATTAACGGCAAGGGAACAGCCCAAACCACACAGCTTCTGGGAGAACATCATGGCTAAGAAGAACGGTTACTCGGTTTACTCGAACTGGCTGGACATGCCTTTCAGGTTCCTCGGTCACTTCAAGAACAAGAAGGCTGCCGAAGACTTCATGAAGCAGGACCGCAAAGAGAAGATGATTCACAATCACCTTATCATCAACGAGGCCCGTCCGGTCCTTGAGGTTGGTGCTGAGGCTTCCGACTGGAACGGCTTCCCCGCCAACTACGTCAAGCCCACCCGCTAACCAACTTCCAAAACCTCACGCAGACTTAATTTCTTCCAAAAATTTTTCGTCTAGGTGTTGCGCGCTGCGATAGAGCGTGCCATACTTGAACCAACGGCAAGGGAACAGCCCAAGCCACACAGATTTAGGAGCACATCATGGACACCTTCTTCCGCCTGGCAGTCATCTTCGTCCTCGCAGCGGTTGTCGTCGGCATCTACACGGGTGTCACTGAGAGCTTCCTCGCTGGCGTCCTCACCGTCCTGTTCGCTGGTGCTTCCACCGCTTCCTTCATCACGTCCGACATTCGTCGTGCGAACCAGAAGCACATCGCTTCCTAATAACTTAGAACTTGGAGTAAAATATTATGGCAAAGTCAGACAAGGAAATTGTCCGCGATATCCTTCTTGCGCAGGGAATTAAGGACGAGCCTACCCCTGCTGCTGTCGCGGTCTACAACGACGCTGCTTTTGACGTGTGGACCGAGGCCACGCGTGATGCAGAGTACGACGCAAACGTGAACGCTTAACTTCAACCGCCTCAGCCTTAGGCCCTAGCTAAGTTTTTAGCTAGGGCCTAAGGCTTGTCTTTTCCCAAGACCGTTTCAAAATAAGTTAGAAATTGTTGCTTCACCGTGTTGCACAGCATGACACATCTGTGTATACTTGAACCAACGGCAAGGGAACAGCCCAAGCCACACAGTTTCAGGGAGAACATCATGGCTCAGAACAAGGCGAAGAAGCACCGCAACCACTCCAACCTGCCCCTGTCGCAGGCGATGCACGGCCTGAACTCTTCCGCTGCTGCCTCTCCCCAGGAAAGCCGCGAGGACCGCAAGCGTCCCCGCTCGGTCAACAAGAAGGTTGCAATCAACTACGGTTGGTAACCTGAAATAGGTAAAGCCCCTCACTATCTAGGCGAGGGGCTTTACCTATTTGCTTTTTACTCAATAATCATGTAAAGTTAAAATAACCTAACTTTGGAGAATAATGAAATTTCCTTACGCAATCGTAGGGTTCATCCTGGTCATGGTAGGCGGGCTATCCAGCTTATTTCTTAGCATGGTGGCGCTTAGCAAATCCGGTAGAACTCTTCTAACTTCCAACTTCGAAATTGGAATTATCACTTGGCAATATAACCCTTTGCTTACTGGTCTACTTGCTGCTATAGTAATCCTAGGTGTAGTGCTCTTCTACATTTCAATGCGCAAGCGACACAAAGTATAACCTCGTTTAGGGAGAAAAAATAATGGAAAAGTTCATTACCCGTCACCTGTTCCTTATCACCTGCGTTTTTGGTGCCCAACTATTCTACCGAGGTTTTGGACACATCCGCGATGCCGTTGAAAGCCAGACGTTGTTTGACGTTGCGCTAAACGTTGTTCTAATCCTTGTCTACAGCGCGCTTGCCTCGTGGCTAATAGCGGTTGGTAGCAACTACAAAGGTGACGGAAAGCACGTCAAGCTCAATTAATTCTAAACAAGGAAGCGCACGAACTTTAAAAAGTTCGTGCGCTTCCTTGTTGCATCAAGTGCCACAGAGTGTTAAGCTATTGATCAAGAGAGGAAGCCACAGTCTTCTTCCTAAAAAACTTGGAGAACAACATGACGAACCGTATGAAGCCCATCATCTTCACCGAAGTTCAGACCGTTGCTCTTACCCAAATCCTGACCGCTTGCAGCATCAGCAAGGCTGACCGTGTTGCTTTCATCAAGGGAATTCTTGACGTGTCCTCCTATGGCGATGCTTACCAGGAATACAAGTGGACCGAAGAAACTGGTAACCTCCGTTTCACGGTCACGCCTCGCCTGTCGGGAGAGGTTGAGCTTACCGTAGCTCGCACCAGCTTTAAGTCCGAAGTCTCCGCTGAGGAAGCGTTTCTGCTGAACTCTTACGTGCGAAGCATCTGAATTAAACAAGTAATGGCCTCACCAGTTAATTCTGGTGAGGCCATTACTTGTTGGGACTATCAAAGTTTTTAACACACTACAAAACGAAAGCATGAATCTAGATCCGAACAGTGATCCTTCATCAGCTAGAAGTGTCTTTTCCCATCTACTACCTTTCAAGGACCATATTGTGAATAAAATGGCAGGGGTAGTGTAACTCCGGTTGGTTCAGTATTAAGCTTACCCCAAAAAGCATTCAAAATCAAGCAACATGACATGTCTAAAAAAGGACCAAAGTTTTTAACCCTGTTTCTCGCACAGCAAAGCAGCATAGAACGAGCACTTCAACGCCGATTGATTTAACATCATGAAGTTGCACACACGTCTACAAATAGACAACAAATTGGATGGTCTTCGATACCAGCAGATAGAGGTAGAAACAAGTCCGCAAGAGAGCAGCATTGTTCACGTCATAGAGTACGACCAAAAGCTTGTGCACTTAAAACTAATTGCGTCTAAAGCATCAGAAGCGCTAAAACCGGACCAAGTGAATAATCACCAAGGTGAAGGTGGAACACTGGACGAGCTTATTGCTTCCCAAACTGATTTACGTCTAGCAGTCAACGGAACATACTCCCATTACCGTAAAAACTTTTACGATTGGCAGCATGACAATTACCACGTAGGCGACCCAGTAGGTACGGTTAAAATTCGTCAACACTTATACGATGACACTGTTTACCCAGAGTTGAATGGCTACTTAGAACGCAATCAAGACAAAGTGTGGTCTATCACCACAAAGCCTGATTTGAAGAGCAAGTACATCCTCAATTCTCGTCCTTTGTTGATTGACCAAGGAAAGTTTTTAACTCTGCCGGAAGAAGAAATGGCACCAGTCCCTACAGGAACTATCAACCCACCAAGTTTCTTAGGTCACGGACTACAGCAGCATGCAAGGACAGTAGTAGGAAGCAAAAAGAATGGCAATCTAGTCTTCGTTATCGCAGAAGGTGAAGGGGCCGGAAATAGTAAAGGTTTGACATTACTGGACTTGCAAGAAATTGGTCTTTATTTAGACTTAGAAGTAATGCTTAATTTAGATGGTGGGGGTTCATCACGTTTCTGGCTAAAAACAGAAGAGAACCTGGTGCTGGAAAACGCTACAGCACCAGAAGACGCTGACCGTGTGTTAGGTAACGTACTCATGTTGTTCAGTACAAATTTGGCTAGAACTTAATTTTCGTTAACGCCAAGTTCTTTTAAAATATTAGCCATTAGCTTAGGGTCACGAAGAACCGCAGGTGATTTAGCAATTTCGGCTAAAGAATTCAAACGAGCAGCTTCAACAGAAGCCATAATGGTTGCCGCAGCACCGATGAAAGCTACTTTGCTTTCGCGGGAATATCCCTCGTCGCCTGCATCTTCCCAAACCCTATCAAGGACTTCAAAGATTTCGGAAGCATCATGTTTATTGATAATAGTACCCATGTATCAACATTACCATGAATAGCCTAAAATATCAATGGAATATCTTCTTCAACTTCATGTCTAAATAAGGACAAAAGCTTGTGAGTTTCAAGTAAATGGTGTAGCATCTAAGTAATCGTTGTTCCCCTTACTTAGAAAGAAATACAATGCTGTTTCAGTTTGACAAAGAGAAGATTGACACTGAGAGTGTCGCGTTCGCGGATATCAAGCCCGGTGACACAATTGTTCACTACGTAGAGAACAGCTACGGAGTTGATTACGTTTGGGTCGGAACCACTGTGGAGCAGTCTCGCCTTGGTAACGAGTGGTACGGTACGGGCCGTCGTCACATCAAGCGCCGTACCGCTTCCCACGGAGGCGACGGAACATGGGGTCGCTTCCTAGAGGATGACCGTCACGACGTTCTTATCGTTGCTGACTGGCATGGTGAAGAGACTGGACACTCAATCTACCGAGTGAAGTAAGTCTTTGAGGGGTGGAGCACTACAACAACGTAGTGTTCCACCCCTTGTATTTTCCGGTAAAAACGTCCGTCCTAATCTTCTCTAGCTGTTGCAATACCTCTCGGAATTGTGTATAGTAGAGACACAGCAACAGTCATAGTAATTCAAACCATATATTTTGGAGATAAAATGCCTCAGTCCGTTAAGAACCACTTCTCTGCATCCAGCCTGGCTCACTACGCAGTTTCACTGCTCATCTACACCGGGCTGATGTTCGTCATGTTCCAGCACGCCCCCACTATCCCCAACCTGCTCATTTGGCTTCCAATCTCAATCTTCTTCGTACAGCGTCGTATCAACAAGAACAAGGAAGAAGCCAAGAACAAGGAAAGCGCCAAGAAGTAGTTCAGTAATCCCCGTCCACTAAGAGAAAGCTCATGGTATACAATGGCGAAAGCTCAAAAATATAAAGATGTAGTAAAAACTCTACGAAGCAAAGGTTGGGTCTTTAAACGACAAACCGGAAGTCACGAACTATGGGGGCCAGAAAATTCAGTCTTTTCTTTCCCCCTAGCGCAACACAAAGGTGAAATCTCACCAGGGGTTATGCGTAAGCTGCTAGTAGCGGTAAACGAAAATACTCCAACAGCACAAGCTGCATAAAGTAGGTGCTCACTCTGAAATTAGAGTGAGCACCTACTTTTTTAAAAACTTTGATTGAGGAGTTGCAGTGACAGGCGCATCCGTGTAGTCTCATAACCACAAGGAAGAACAAGCCAGGATTACTTAACGAAAGGCACATCATGACGAACACCACAGAAATCAAGCACAGCAAGGAAGACACCTTCTTCCTGGTCCTGATTGTTGCCGTTCTGATGGCCACCGCTCTTGCCTTCGCTGCTCTCAGCATCTACCTCGGCTCCCTTGCCGTGATGGAAGAGGGCATGCGCTTCACGAGCTTCGGTATCTTCGGTATCTTCGCTATCTCAATCAGCACCAAACTTGTCATGCTGTCAATTGACTGCTGCAAGGCCCTCCGCGCAGAGCGAGCCAAGAAGTAATCCCACAACATCTTCAAAAAGCGTAGACACACTATTTACTAGTGTGTCTACGCTTTTGTGTTTGGTATTTACCCCTAGTCATGAAGATACTTTTGTGCTATACTAATTCTACATTTATAGAAAGTAACCTCATGCCACTTGTAGAAGCGCCCTACTTCGTTGAAGCCAATGGAGATAAACATTTAGCTTACATCATAGGTAAATACGAAAATCGTGATAACTACCTATGGGAACCGAATGTTCCTTTTGAAGCCACAATCAAAATTGTCAGCAACACAGACACTGGTGTAATGATGCAGGATGTTGACACTCAGGTTTATTACAACCTTTTCCTAAGTCATTTTTTTGAGCTAATTGAGCTAGACGTTATCCGTCAGTCTAAAATTGAGGGAACATGGATTGTTTACCGCAAAGGAACACGTTTCGCATTGAAACGCATGTAACTAGAGCCAGCTAAAAGCTCGTCTCAAAAAAGACAAAACTTTTTCGGTTTAGTGTTGCATGACCTGGTTCAACCGTGTAGAGTAAACACATCAAGACAGAGCGACACCAACCCTTTGGAGTAATCATGAACATCACTTCCGCTAAGCGCCGCCAGAAGCTCCAGGGCCAGGGTAAGCCGGTCAACGGTAAGACCGGAACGGACGGCATCATGGCCGCGTACGGCAACAAGCGTCAGCGTCAGGCCGCAGCGATGCGCGAGCAGATTGCTCAGGCCAAGAAGTAACCCACACAAGTAATGGCCCCACCAGTTAATTCTGGTGGGGCCATTACTTGTTGAACAGGCAAAGTTTTTGAGTGTCAAAAACGAAAGCAAGAATCTAGATCCGGACAGTGATTCTTCATCAGATGGACCGTCTTTTCCCACTGCCTCACATTAGCTGTTGCATTCATCCTCACAATGCGATACACTATAACCAAGCAAACGTTCTTACTGTTATCACATGAATAAACAAGCGGTGTCTTGTGACACATTCATGTAACTACAACAGAAAGAATGATGATGACTGAAAAAAGTTGGACAACAAACACCGGAGAAGCAGCAAATTACATTTTCTCCACTAACGCTTTGAATAGCTTGCAGTTTGATATTGAAAACGGCTATCTAGACAAACAGGATGGTTTCTGCGATTGTGACCACATGGACACATGGTGGGATATTACCGACATTAAAGAAACAAGTGAAAGCGTAAGCATCACAGTAAAAACCGAATACGAAGAGTACATTCTGATTTACTCTTAAACCGTCACTTGAAGGGTGGACAAACAATTTAGTTTGTCCACCCTTCAAGCTTGCGCTTATAGGCAAAACAGCGTAAGGTAAATGCACCAGGTCAAGGCAAATCCAACTAGGAGCTAAACATGAACGCTACTGTCACTATTATTGAGAACCCCCGCATTCCTGCCAACGCTCAGGTTTTTGAAACAAGGGGTTCGTTCTCTGTTGGTCTTTTCAAGGAAGTCCAGTACATTGCAATTTACACTGGAACTAACGCAGAGGCCAAAAAGATGGTCAGGTTTCTTAACTTGTACACGACCTACAGCATGGCCCGCAACTTGGCTCAAATCTTTCTTAGTGACGACCCGCAGAACTACTACATTGCAGCGGTTGTCACCCCATCCAAGACAGCAGAATTTTTTAAAGCAATGTTTGGGATGTGACCTAATCCAGTGTTGCAGTGCGGCTCATCAGAATTAACTGGTGAGCCGCACTTTTCTTTAAAAACTTGTCTTATCAGTTGCATTGCTTGTTCGCGGTAGGTTAGAGTAAAAGCATCAAAACAAAGAGCAACACAAAAACTTTGGAGAACATCATGCTTAACCTCGCTGGTATCAACCCTCGCCTTGCTGGTGCAACCGCTCTGCACAAGGTGCACGGGAACATCGCTGCCCCTCTTTTCTCCAAGGTGAAGTACGTGGGCATTTACACCGGAGACTGGGCACTTATGCGTCAGTTCAACGAAAAGTTGGTTCTGTGCAGCACTTACGCTACCGCTGAAATGATTGCTAGCCTTGCTTTCAAGGATGACAGCGAGAACTACCACATCGCAGCGGTTATCACCCCTTCCCAGAGTGTCGCCGCGAAGCTTTATCGTAAGCTCACCAGCAAGTAATCACTAAAGCTTTAGCCTCTACCAAAATATTTTGGTAGAGGCTAAAGCTTTGTCTTTTCCCAAAGGCATATACTTAGGACCGCATTATAAGCTTGCCTTATAGTGGATGATTTGATATACTAGATGAATAGAGAAAGAAGTAAAATATGCCTATCCAAGAAGCTCCCTATTCAATCAGCCCCAATGGTGAGAAAAGCCTAGCTTTCACGCTACTAAAATACCAGAACCCTAACATGTTCACATGGGAGCCAAACACACCTTTTGACGCAACCCTAGAAATTGAAGGCTTGTCTCGCTCCGGTGTCCTAGTCCGCGACATTGGAACTGGCATCAAGTACAACATCCTCAAAAGCTACCTAATTGAATTAATCAAAGCAGACGCACTCAGGAACGCACAAGTCGTAGGCCGTTGGGTGGTCTATAAGCACGGTCAGTCGTTTGGCGTAAAACTCGTCTAAAGAAAGACGAATATTTCTAGACCAAGAGTTGCATTGAGATAGCCATAACATGTATAGTTGAGCTATCAGCAAGGCCCACTACCAAACTAAGGGGTTTCAAATGTTCACTTTCATCTTCCTCGCCGCCGCTATCGCTTCGTTCGGTATCACCATCTTCGCGCGAAAGAAGCGCGGTTACGCGGATGAATATTACATCCCCAACAAGCAGAACCCTATGGTCGGCACCACCATTCAGCTTCGCCCGGTTCGCTACATTTCTGTTGTCGTTGGAGTAAGCTTTCTGGTCTTCTGCTTCGCAGCATACATTAGCTATGCTGTCTACAGCGTGTAAGCAGTTATACAGTAGCCTTAAGCAAAAGCGAGTGCTCCAAGCTCGTCCAAAGAAGGACGAAAAATTTAGGCAATAGGTTGCGCCAAACCAGCACGGTGTGTATAGTTGAACTATCAGCAAGACACACCACCAAGCTAAGGGGTTCCAAATGATTTCGCTCATCCTCCTCGTTCTCGCCGCTGCTTCGCTCGTCCTGACCTACGCCGCTCGTCGTATGTGTGGTTTTGCAGATGAATACTACTTCCCCAGCAAGCAGAACTGCATGGAAGGTACCACCGTCCAGCTTCGTCCGGTTCGTTACATTTCGGTCATCATGAGCGGGGTCTTTGCTTACGCCGCGCTGATGACTTGGTACTTCGCCAGCATTGACGCAATCAGCGCAAGCTACTAAACCTACAAGTTAAGTTGTTAATCAGTTCGTAATGGCGTAAGCTAAAACTAAGAAAAACACAAAGCTTTAACCTACTTTGGAGATTATCGTGCACGTTGAAATTACTATTATCCTCGCTCTGGTCCTGTTGTTCGTGTCGTATCTTTACGCAGAGATTCGCCACTTCAAGCCCCGTCGTGACGCACAAAAGCAATACGATGACACAGCATACCTTGGCTTTCAGGCCGGAAAGCGTTATGGTCAGAGCATGAACCGCGACCTAAACATTTACTACCAGAACAAGTACGCTAATCCTACTCAAATTGAGGCTTACAATGAGGGGTTCAAGCAAGGCACAGAGGAAGGTAAGCGAATTCAGGTCGTACAGCAGGAAAACCTCGTTAACTTCAATCAGAAGTAAAGTAATCCCCTCACTGATTATGGTGAGGGGATTACTTAGTTAAAAATGTCCGTCCTTATTATGACTTAGTTGTTGCAGTGGCCAGATTAATTAGATACACTCAAAGCATCACCCCTTAGGAAGGAACACAAAATGCCTACCCTCACCCAGACGATTGAACACGGTCAGCCGCTTGTCATTGGTGGCAAGAAGTTCACTGTAGACCTGTCTTCCGCCAGCGACACCACCGTTTACCTCAAGGGTCAGCGCGGCGGATATTTCTTCCTCCGCTTCTTCCTTAACGCTCGTCACCGTTACGAAGTTATTTCGCTTTCCGGTGGAGCAGGTGGACCCGTCCGTAACAAGTTTCACCAGCCGCTCCGAGCAACAATCACAGACGGAGTTCTCACCGACCTGACTGGTAAGTAGTTCCAGCCAACAGGTAATGCCCACCAGACTTAACTGGTGAGCATTACCTGTTGCACCAAAAGTTTTTAACTGCTAAGCTCAAATCATCAAGTTAGTTCCTCTTCTAGGCAAAGGAAAAGCTCATGGACATTCTCACTCTTATTGCTTCGCTCGTCAGCATCCTGGCATGGCCCACTGCAATCCTTGTCATCATCATGGTCCTTTCCCACCCCGGTCGTGTTCGCCGTCGTGAAATTCGTAAGGGAAATGCGCAAGCAGCAGCTTTCCTCAAGCAGGTGCGCAGCCACTAAAACAAGCAATATGCGTGAAGCCCTTACCTATTAAAAACTTGATAGGTAAGGGCTTCACGCATATTGCAAGGTAAATCGTTTAATAACCCAGCTAGTGACCTTCATTAGCTCATGTCTATAAGCGGACTAATAGCTGATATAACGCCTTGTGCGCCTCTCCTAAGCCTCAGAGCTTCTATGCGTCCGCTTACGCGTCTTAGCCGTATCAGGGCCGCAGAATAGCTCACAGCCCCTATCAGGTGTCTATTAGCGGGTTAGACGCTATAACTAAAGCAAAGGCCCCACCAGATGACTGGTGGGGCCTTATGTGTTTAATGGTTCTCGTTGTTAGCAGTTAAAGCTATCAGCGTGATTGAGCCTGTCACACGCAGCGAGAATACGCTTCTCATCACCGGAGTCGAACGCTGCCGCCTGCTCAGCTTCCAGGTGTGCAATGTAATCCGCGAGGGTAACAGCCATGTTCTTATCCTTCTTTTAGTGGGTGCCTTGCTTGATGAGTTAAACCTATCACCCTCGCCAATAATATGCAAATCTTTAGAGCATAACTGACAACTAAATTTGATAATTGCATCTTACGATTAAAACGTCCGTCTCTACTCTAGCGCAGATACCAGAGTAACGAAGAAATGCCCCTACTAATTCAGTAGGGGCATTTCTAGTAGCTTGGAAGCTTACTGCTTGGACCAGGCCGTGACAGCCTTCTCTGCAAGCTCCACGGTACCCACGAGCTTCTTGTCGATGGTCACACCGTCCTCCTTGAACGAAACATCGTAGCCACGGAACAGCAGGTTCTTCGTGAAAGTGGCGGTGCGCTCAATCTTCGTGGTGGTAGCCATTTTCTCATCCTTTGTTTGGAGTGGGTGCCTTGCTTGATGAGTTAAAACTATCACCCCAAATACGACAGTGCAACCCAAAAGCCAAACTTTTCCTAAAACTTTTTCGGAACAATCATTGTTCGTCTTTAATGGATGTAACAACCCTACTTCAAAGTAGCAGTACAAACAAAAAGTTGCGGTTACCAGAATTTGCATCTGATAACCGCAACCAAAGTTTTTAAACCTCTTACTACTTGCTCTGCCTTTTCTTCCAGTAACGAACAGCAGCATACAGAGCCACGGCTGCCGGAATGATAACCAGCAGGTCGCCAGAGTGAACGCCCCAACCGTGCTCAGCAGAAATTGTGAAGATGACAGGACCAATCTTCACAACCTTGACCAGAACGAAAGCTGCGACAGCGCAGACAACCCAGACTGCAATGAGCTTCTTCATGTGTAACTCCAACCGATGTAACCGAACTAGTGAATACCGTAACTCTAGCACACAAGCAGGGGAAGAACAAAAGTGGGGATGAACTTTACCGAAGTTCATCCCCACTTTCTCAACCTATTATTTTAGTCGCCAAATACAGTAGCAATGTCTTTTTGATACTGAGTAACGTTAACCCTAAATTCATTACCAGAGATAACTGTTTCGTCATCAATGATATAACGACTAACAGGGATAAATTCAATATCCTTAAATTCGACTTGCTCAATAGAGCTTCTACCTGTCGCACTAATAAGCTGAACAAACTGAATATCTGCGAGCGGCTTATTAAGCATTCTGTCAACGCCCTGGTCCAAAGACCTACGAAGGCTTGTCTTAGAACTTCCGGAATATTCCAGCATTTCCGCAAGCTTAGTGGGCGTGGGGTCAAGGAACAAAACGAACATTAGTTAATCCTAAATATATAAGTGAGTGATTTACAACAAGACTATCATGTATGACAATAATCTTCAATACAAAAAATGACAGTTTTAGTCGCGTGTGATACGCACAGGGGAAGGCTGTCCATGAAGCTTCTCAACACGAGCGTCATAGCTAAGGAGACGGAAAGCCTCCTGGCGCTCAGGTGACCAGCCACGGATAACACGCTCTTCACGGCGCTCACGGGTAGTCTCAGAAATCAGTTCTCCGATGTAAGCCCCAGCTTCGCCAACGCCGGAAGCAAACCCCTTCGGGTCACGGGCAACAGCAACAACGAAGTTAAGGACTGACTTGAAACGCTTATTCATTTTCTATTCTTTCTGTTCAGTAGAATGGATTAGTAGGTTAACTGTAACACAACGTTTATTAAAAAGACAAGGTGCTGACCTCTTGGCCAGCACCTTGTCTTTTTAAGGACTTAGCCGCGAACGTTCAGCGGGTAGTCCGTGATGAACTTCTGCCCCATCTGACGGCTGCACTCTGCAATCTCAAAGAAATCACCGTGCAGAGTGACGTGCGTGAAAAGCGTAACACCCTCCACGCCGTCCTCACCGTAAACCCACGAGTAGTAAACCTCAGGGAAGTCGTTGGTCAGGAAGTCAAAGAAATCTCCAAGCTCAGCCGTAAGGATGGTGAAGTTCGGAACAGGCAAATCCTGGCGAAGCGCCTTGCGGGCAACCTTAACAGGTGCGACCGTCTTGCTCTTACCCTTGAACAGTCCAAGCATTTTGTTCTCCAAAGTTTGGGGTTGTTTTGCTGATGAGTTAAAGCTATCACGCAGCAAACAAAAACGCAACAGTCAAGCAAGTATTTTCTTGTCTTTTCCCAAGAGCGTACCTACCTGAATGTTGCGTTATATTAAGTTGTCTTTTTTAAGACTAGTTTTCAGTCCTCATCATCGTGGTCAAGAGTTTCAACGATGCGGTTCACGTGGTACTGGTACTTCGGTGCGTAACCGGCGACAACCGTACGGACCTCAGCGACCTTCTCAGTTTCCGAAGCGTCACCGTTCAGGATAACCAGCACATCTTCCGACATACCACGGAACTTGTCACCCTGGTTCACGCAGTAAAGCTCAACGTAGCGGAGGTTGTCGGTGACGTTCATAATAGTTCCTCTTTCTTGTGGTGACCCGTTGACTGAATAACTCAACCCTACATCCCCAAACCAGTAGATGCAACTCAAAAAGCATAATTGACAAAACTTTGTACATCCCGTATGCTTAGAGCAATCGTATATCAATCCACTTAGCATTAAGAGAACCCACGCATGATACAGATAGCGTCTTATTCAGCCGCTGACGTTTTTGCTGCCATGAACACCCGTGGAAAAGCAACTCTCCCTGACGGTCGTACGTTCAGAAAGAACAGTGCTCGTCTAGTCCTTTTTAAGACCAAAGGAACGGTATGCGTCAGATGCGGCATCAAGGGTACCCAGTTCATCCTAGAAACTCATGACCTCACAGTTACCCCGCACCTTAACCTTTACGGAATGAATGTAAAGGGAGAGCTTGTACTAATGACCAAAGACCACATTGTTCCTAAGAGCAAAGGTGGATTGAACGCACTAGAGAACTATGACCCTATGTGTAGCCCCTGTAACGCAAAAAAGGGAAGCAAACCCAATCTTGACTAAGTAGTGGTGCGGAAGTTAGTTAAAAACTTCCGCACCACTACTCATTTACCTACTTCCCCAACCCTTGACGGATTGGATGACCTATCGTTGCTGCTTTAACTAAAAACGTCCGTCCTTTCTTCGCAGCAGCCTCGCACTTTTTTGGTCTATATCGCCTCTTCCTACTCATCAACAAAAACTTTGCCAAAGGAGTTGCTTTTCTGATTTTCATCGAATAGAGTAAGAGCATCAAGACAGAGCAACACCGAACAGAGGATAAGAACATGGACACCACCACGAAGACGGTTGAACTTCCTGAGGGCTACGAAACCGCCGAAGAGCTTTACCTGAGTGTTGACGCCCAAATCGGTCTTATCCTCGCGGACGTGGACTACGGTTTCTACGGAGCGGAAGAGGCCCTGGAACGTATCGCTGCCGCTCGTAAGGAAAGCGAAGCCTACGTCCTGGCCCTGCACAAGGCGAACGAAAGCTAAGAACAGCACCAAAGCCCTGAGCTTTACCTTTAGTAGGTAAAGCTCAGGGCTTTGTCTTTTTGTAGACAAAAAATTTCTTGAATAAACTTGCACATATAGCTTCCATGCGTGTATAGTGAAACCAACAGCAACAAGCCAAATCATCAACTCTAGGAGAACATCATGGATGACAACAACGCTCTGACTTTTCAGCAGGCCAACGACGTGTATGATATCCTCATTGAGAAGGCTGGTGAGGTTGAGGACGACCACAGCCGCGAAAGCTTCATCTACAGCCAGACCACTCGTTTCGTTGGAGAGTTCCGCTTCATGGGTGCGCTTGGCTTCGGCGGTAAGTTCCGCCGTGGCACCTACGATGACGTGTGGTACGTGGACTGCTACAGTGAAGACCTCAACCCCTCACGTCGTGCAATCATCAAGGCCACGAACAAGAAGCTCGCAGAGTACCAGAAGGCAACTCGCGTCTAAGTAACTCCTAAACGTATTACCTCACCAATTAATTCCGGTGAGGTAATACGTCTTTTTAAAGACACTTGTTAAACGTCTGCAATTTGTGTATAGTAGAGATATCAAGCAAGGCGCACAAACTTAGGGAGAACATCATGGAGCTTTTCATCCGCAGCTTCGTCGGATTTGCTGTTGCATTCATTGCAGCGTTCTACTTCATCTTCCTCGCCTTTGGCGTCACCGCAGTGTTCGCATGGGTAATCATTCCCATCGTTGCACTCCCCCTCGCATTCATCGCTGTCAAGTCCGGTGCAATCAACATGGACACTTTTTAACAAAGTACAAGCAGACAAGGTAAATCATGAAAATTTTTCCCCAAACTGACCGAGCACAGCGTGATGCTCGTTACGCGCGAGCAGCAGCAACTCTCCGTGCTCAGCGAGCAGTAACCAAGTTCCGTGCAGACCGAGCGCAGCGCAATGTAGAGCGAGAGAACCACGACGCTCGTTATTTCAGCATTCGTTAAAAATAGGCGTTACTTCATATTGTGAAGTAACGCCTATTTCCTTGACAACTTGCATTCAATGCAGTAAGATAAACATAGGATAAAACATTGTCCGTCTTACCTAGGAATACATCATGCCCATCCAAGTTTATATTGAAGTCAACGGTCGCCCAATTGAAACCTTACACATTGGCAGGATAGAAGGCTCAGCTAACCCAGAGAGCCTAAACACCTACTCAGCGGTAGTACGCACATCAGACACCCGCCGTTTACCAGGTGGACGCCAATACACAATTGATTACCCCAGCAACAACGAATGGGATAACGGGTTCATCTTCCAACACAAATACGAAGACGGCATTGAAGCATGTATCGCTAAAGCACTAGAAGGTGTAGCGAAGCCACATGACCCTAACTCACGCAGGAACTAATTTATAACAGAAGGGGCGGTAACCGAAACTAATTCGGTTACCGCCCCTTTACGTATACTCCCGTTAAAAAGATACGCCGCAGCTTAGACCTCTACACCTAGAGCAGCCAAGATTTTTTTAGCTAACTCAGGATCTTTAACAACAGCAGGTGAACGCAATGCTTCCCCTAAAGCTTGGATGCGAGCAACTTCCTTACGAGCATTTGCATCAATGAAGGCAACCTCCACCGCAGCACGGGCTGGCAACTCCGGCGTTAAAAGCTTAACTTGCGATTCTGTCCCATAAGAGCCAGAGCTTTCAATTAAAGCATCAAGTTTTTTAGCAAAATTAGAAGTAGTGTCCATAACGCAATTCTAGCAGCAAACATCAAAGTACCCAGGAATTGTAATCAGCAGTGAAGAGCAGCAGTGGACCGCAGTTCAGAACAAGTTCGAAAGTTAAACGGAGCACGCAGGATAAAACTCCCGCAACATTTGAAACCGCAAACACGCAAAGTTTTTAACGCAACGCAAAACAAAAGAGCGAACGAGGATCTAACTTAAGATCACCGACATGAAAAGGGGCACTAACTCCCAACCGCAGACATGAAAACCGTAAAAGCAGATGAAATCATGTCGCCAAAAAAGTAGTTGCGAAAGGAACACAAAAGCGGTATGCTAGAAGCAGATAACTGTCCCCATTAAAGAAGAAGGTATAATGCAACCCACATGGTACATCAAAGGAAACGGCAAATGGGTCCGTATCCACGAAGTTGCTCGTAAGACCAGATGGGGAGCCTACATCCTCAAAGACCGTGCAGATAACGAAATCCTCGTTACAAAAGACAAGGTGCGATAAATGGATACAGCGCAATCCGTTTCCACCTACGCCTATCCTTACCCTTACCAAGTCATAGTCATTTCTTTAGCGCTTGCCATAGTGTACCTAGTCGTTAAAAACATTTGGCATAGGCATCAAGAGAAACTACGTGTAGCAGCAGAACTTCATGAGCAGTATCTAAAAATTGAACGCGTCCGTTATGCGCGTGCTCGTCAATTGAACGCAGAGCGACACAAACGTAATCTTGAGCGTCAACCTAATTTTCCTCTGCATAATCAAAAACTTCCTAGCCTCAATCATTCAAGAGTGAGAAGTGACAGTAGTGCGGATACCCCACAGTAGAGGCTTTAGCGATACTGCGAAAAGTTAAGTAAAAACGTCCGTCCTTATACCTATAACACTTAGTGCCAGATACAAAGAAGAGAGGCAGTTACCTATAAAGGGTAACTGCCTCTCTTTGGCTTATGTGCCTTATGCTACAGGCTCACGGACAACATCAAATTCCTTAGCCCACTCGTGGTCAACCTCAGCAACTAGTTCACCGTCCACGTAGAAGTTAAGAACAGTGTTAGGGGAAATGCGAACGCCACGTCGACCCTTGCTCGTGTAGAAGTACAGGTGAGTGTCATTCTCACAAATCACGTAGACGCTTCTACCGTTGCTAAGAAGCGTAGTCGCATATTCACGCCCGGTGACCGCGCTTTTAGTCACTTCCTCAATACGAAGTGTGTCAGCCGTGATAGTCCAACGACCATTGACACGCTCAAAAACCTTCATAACATCCAACTCTCTCAATAGGTGAAAAGCTTATAGAACAAAGCCTACTACATGCATCAGGAATAAGCAACCAAAAACGGATAACTCATCACAGAGAAATTGCGTGTACTCACTTCGCTTAGAAGCAAACACACGCAATTTTTAATAGAAGCTAGTTACTCTTCGGAAACTCCGCTGTACAGAACGACTTCCCATCCAACAGGGCCGTCCTCGTACTTGTCGTCAAATAACTCGTAAGCCCCATCAACTTCAAGGATATCGTTATGACCCCCACCCTGGTACCTCAAAGCCTTAGCCCAAGCAAAATCCTCGGCAATGGAACAGACCTCAGCCTCAGAACTATTTGCAGCAGCAGTCTGTGAGGATACAATGTGGTCAAGGACGGTCGCAGAGCGCCGCCCATCAAACTGCGCAACAACGGTATCTCTCTGCCCGTGCACTGGGATATAAACACTGAACTTATTCATCATAATCTCACAATAGCAGTAAGACTGCGTTTTATCAAGTGTCTTTTCCCATAAGCTAAGCCCCACTGCACATAACTTATATGCAGTGGGGCTTTAAAAAACTTAGTCTTTTTTAAGACTTCAGCGGATGAAATTCACTGACCCAAAACACTGGAAGAAAGGTCACGAGTAAACTGTGTGAGGTTGATGCGAAAGCGGTCGCCCTCAATCCAATACTCACCACTAATGATATAACGGCTAGTGATGGTGAAATCAATCACATCATACTTAATTCCATCATCACCAGTCATGCGAGAAAACGTGGCATTGGGAAGCTTAGAAACTTGACCCGTAAAGAACACTCGCTCAGTGTCCTTAAAGGTATCAAGAATTTCCTTCTTCTCATCAGTAGTTAAAATCGACGCTTCGTCAAGATACTCTGTAAGCTCTTCGGGAAGGATGACCAAGGAAAGGGTGACAACCGACATAATGTGCTCCTAAGTTCTTAGGGAAGCTTTTCCTCCCTGATAATTCAAGTATATCTGTTCTTGCAACCGGTTGCAACCTTTTGTACAGAACTATCCAAAAGAAAAGTACCTACTCTTAAGAAGCAAGATAGTTTGTCTAAAACAGAAGTGCCCTCACTACATGTTCCGCAGTAAGGGCACTTTAAAAAGTTGAGCTATTTAGAGAAGGTCGTAGTCAAAAACCATGTTGTCGTCGTAGAAGCTCTCGTAAACAACGACCTCCCATCCAAGAAGGTCGTTTTCCTCATCGCGGACCTCGTAAACGTCATCAGCGGAATGAACCTCCATGTCACGCTCACGCTCGCCTGAAAGCATCAGACGAGCAGCAAGGCCACCACCAACACCAGACACGTCCTCTTCGGTAGCGGAAACATCGCACTCAGTCGTGGACACGTAGTTCTCGAACTTGTACAGGAAGTTGGCTCCGGACAGGAAGTAAGACAGGAGGGCCTCACGCTTGCCAGTGAGCGGGACGTAAACGCTGAACTTGTTCATAGTTTCACTGTAACACAACGAAAACCTAAAAGCACCCCTTGTCTCCAAATGGACACAAAATCTTTTCAAAACTGTGTCCACAAAAAGACAAGAATAATATAGGATATTTCTTCCTAAACAGCTTGACTATTCATTGTCATAACATATAAACTGCAATCAATAAGCTACGCCAGGATATGGAGAAACGAATGTCAAACGGAGTTCTTACGGGTTACCTATTCGCTATGGTTGGTATCGCCGTAATCATCATTACCACTGTCTACCTCATTGCCCGTTGCATCAAAACTCGTCCTGCACGTAAAGAAGGCTACGCAGCCGGTTTCCTTGTAGGTTCAGGAACCCAGCAGGGTAAGATACAAGCTAACCCTTATACGGATGCTGCTCGTAGGAACTCGTATGATAGAAGCTTCGTTCTTGGCCAGGTCGAAGGTAATCTCACTCGCGCAGAAGCAATGCTTAAAGCTCACAAGAAAATTCTCACCAGCCGGTAAAAAATTTGGAAAAACAACTTGCGTTTCCTGCCGTGACCACATAGACTAAAAACATCAGGGCAGGAAACACCAGCCCACCTAGACTACGGAGAACACCATGAACGTCTACCGCACCCACCGTAACGGCCAGCGCACGCTTCTCACCGGTAACAAGGCTAAGGCTGGTATGGCTATCATCCTCATCCTGGCACCTTTCATCATGCTCTTCGGTTTCATCATGGCTCTGCTTCCGTTCATCGCAATCGTCAGCGGTGTCATCATGGGCTTCACCAGCGGTTGGACCGTTCTCCCCATCGCTCTCATCCTCTTCGGTGTCCTCTTCCTCGCTGTAACGCGAATTCGCGTTCGCACCGAGTAACCCAACTGTCCTACCGGGAAAATTAGTTTCACCAAAAGCTTGCACCAACACCAAAATTGAGGTAGCCTTATCTCAACAACCACTACTAAACAAATAACAGGAAGAGAATAAAATTATGCTGACGTTCCAAGAGTGGAAGGCCATGAAGGCAGCTAGCGTTCCCGAGCTTACGGAGAACGGCAAGAGCCTTCACCGTTACTACATGGCATACTGCGACGGTCTGCGCCCCTAACTTCGTGCTTTAAAAACTATTGAACCCCTCACCTGGAAATTTATCCAAGTGAAGGGTTCAACTTTTTTAATCCACTAGTTGCTTTACCTGCCAGCCATGTGTATAGTTGAGTTCAGTAGAAAAGAACAGTCTTTTCCCATAGCCTTAGGAGAACATCATGCCCAGCACTCAGGTAAACGCCACCCCCCGCACTCAGGCAGTTCACGAGCGCATCTACCGTGGCAGCTACCGCCGCGCCCTCGGCCTCCCCAGCATTTTCGGCGTTCAGCCGGGCAGCACGGAAGCTACCAAGAAGGCTGACACCAAGTAAAGTTTTCAACGAAGTTGAACCCCTCACTAAAAACTTACCAAGTGAGGGGTTCAACTTTTTAGTCCAAGAGTTGCCTTTCCTACCAGCAGTGTGTATAGTTGAGTTCAGCAGGAAGGAACAGCCTCCCTCACACACGCTAAGGAAAACGTCATGACTTACAAGACACAGCAGATGCTTCGTAACGGCGAAACGCTTACTTTCCTCGGTAACCTCATCGAGAGCTACGGAATGACTCGCTCCGAAGGTTGGGACTGCTTCATTCGCCATTCCACCAACCTGGACGAATTCCCCAACACATGGAATGCCGTAATTATCAGGTACAGCAATTCCGTTGCAGTGGTTCAGAACCTCAATGCTGAGAACCCGCACGGCCTCATCAACAGGCTTCGCATTCGCAGGGCCGTTCGTAAAGCACTCCGCAACGCATAAACAAATATTTAAAAAGTGTGACCCCCTTACTATTCTCCAAGTAAGGGGGTCACACTTTTTAATCTCCAGCAAAAACTTGCAATCTAGCGCAGTCATGTGTATAGTTGAGTTCAGCAGGGAGGAACAGCCTCCCCAAGAACGTCAGGAAAAAATCATGTCTGTCATCAACCACATCCAGACCCGCGTCATCACCGCCCTTGACCTCTCCACCGCAACGCAGGCTGACGTTGCCAACTTCCTGACTGACAGCGGTTACACGTCCACCCCGCTCAGCGACGACCGTACCGGTACGAAGCTCAACGTGCTGTATCCCATTGGTGGCACCCCTTCCTCCGCAGGTCGCATGTTCTTCAACCGTAAGCAGTACCTCGTCAAAATCGGAAACAAGATGCAGCGACCCGTGAACCTCAACCAGTTCGCCACCCTGTACGCCAACGTCTAACATTGTCCGTCTTCGCGTAGACAGTAATCACGCTGAGCGGAAACGCAGACTTTGCAGTTAGTCGCAAAATGTGCGGGTTGGAACTTACATTAAGTTCCAACCCGCACATACTTGTTTAAAAACTTTCGAACAACTTAGGCTTGCGTATTGCGTATAGAACCGTAACGCGTTAGAATGAATGTATTCACATAGTGCTACATCAACCGCAAAGGAACTATCATGGACCTGTTCTTCATCCGCAACGCAATCCACTACACCTACCGCAGAATTCTCAGCTTCTTCGCTTTCTTTGAACCCACCAAGGGAGACAACGAAACAAAGACACCCATATATTTCAGCTAATACCCGCAACACAAACCGTAAAGCCCTAACCTAAAGAAAAGGTTAGGGCTTTACGCATACCAAAAATCTTTTCCGCAAACAGTTGCAATTGCGTCTAAACGCTGGTACACTTAAATGACACAATCAGACATTCAGCAATGGAGGATACAATGTACACCACGACCGTAACCATTCCCCGTATCACCCGTGCCGACATTACTGCCCTCAGCGCAGTGGTCCCCAACATCGCCACTATCGCGGCAATCCCCCTCGTGGACACGGAGAAGAAGGCATCAGACCTCGCCGTGAAGAAGCTCCACAAGGAACTCCCCACTAGCGAAATGGTCAACACCGTGGATAGCGTCACTGTCTCGGAGGACGGCCAGAACTGGGAAGTCAAAGTCACCATCTTCGGAGACTAAAAGCTAACACTGCAAGAAGGGAGCTAAACCTAAAAAGTTTAGCTCCCTTCTTGCATGTACTAACACAATCTGATAAGCTAGACGTATTAGCTAACCAATTTAGCTAAAAGTAAAAACTATCACTCTAGATGAGGATATACCATAATGTTGCGTTTCCTGAAAAATCTGTTAATGCCCAAAACTGCCTCTAGTGTTTCCAAAGAAGGAAAACGCGACGGATACGAAGCAGGATACCAATACACGCTTTCTAGTGGATATAAAGAAAGCAGCTACAGCAACAAATACGAGAAGACCAATACAGACTTCGCAGACCTTTACCGCCTGTCATACAATGATGGATTTAGGAAAGCCCTTGCAGTGCACAACGCACAATGCGACATTGCGCAGCGCGAAACATTGTCCGTCTCATTCAGTTAAGTAATCTTCACCACTAAGGGTGTGCTCTAGATAAGAGCACACCCTTAGTTTGTATGTGGCCGATTCTTAAAAACTTTTGGTTAACTCAGATGCTTGACTGCAACCTATAAACCGTGTACTGTCATCAATAGAAGAAAAGCAACTTACTGACTTGCATGTGAGTAAAACATCCTCATTGTAAACAACTAACCCCACCAGCAAATCCACTTCCGCTCATCAGAAAGATTAACCTCTAAAATGTCCGTCTCGCCTAAGCTTGACCCTATCCCCTGGGTTCACCACTACGACCCCGCTGACCGAGCATCCTACGATGACCTCCCCGGTGGACTGCGCGACTTCAAGCCCCGAGAAGGATACGAGCAAGACCCCGCTAAGTACCCCTTCAACGGACGCCTCTAATAAACACTTCAAGGCAGAAAGTTTTTGAACTCATTTTCAGAAACTTTCTGCCTTTTGTGTTGCGCACTGCAACAGGGTGTGCCATACTTAAATCAACGGCAAGGGAACAACCCAAACCACACAGTCTTAGGAGCACATCATGGCGCACATCATCTTCCTCGTCACCGTCTGCCTCATCGCTACGGCCATTGCAGCTTTCTTCTCCCTCGTCGGTTTCGGTAGCGGGGTGCTCGCTCTGGGTATCGTCGCCGCTCTCTTCGCGGTCTTCTTCTTTGTCAGCGCCGTAGCAACGCCGTTCCTCGTTGACGCTGACTAATAATCACCCAAAAGTTGTACCGAAGCACCCCGTACATGTCTGCACTGTACGGGGTGCTTCTCATTGTCAAAAAGTTTTCTGCCTTTTGTGTTGCGCACTGCAACAGGGTGTGTCATACTTGAACCAACGGCAAGGGAACAACCCAAACCACACAGTCTTTAGGAGAAAATCATGTTCAAGGTCATCTTCGCTTCCATCGCCCTTGCTCTCTACGTTGCAGGCATTGCCTGCTTCGGTCAGACGGTTGCTCCCGCTGCTTCCGCTCAGACTTTCTTCATCACCGGTTGGGTTCTTCTCGGAACCGGATGCCTCTTCGCCATTGCATTCATGGTCAAGCTTTTTGACGAAGCAGCATAATTCGCATTCAGCTTAAAACTTTATAAAGCGCCCCGTACATGTCTATACCGTACGGGGCGCTTCTCATTGTCAAAAAGTTTTTAACTTCTGCTCCACCTAGACTTGCACCCTCGCATCAAAGCATGTACATTAGAAAGTGAACCAGCCGGAGTTACACTACCCCTGCCAAAAAATTTTTTAATCACAGTTGCACTTTTTAACCAAACGCTGTACACTGAAAACATAAAGCAAACAGGTTAAACAAAACGGGAGAACAAAATGAAGAACCGCATCATCCTTAGCGTCCTCGCCCTAGCAATCATCTTCGCCCTGCTTCCCACCGAAATTACCGGGCTGACAGTCATCATCAGCGCAACACTCAAAACCGTCTGCTTCATCGTCGCACTTATCGTCCTCGCTACACTTCCCGCAAAAACCACCAAGTAACCCAATCAAAAATATTAGGAGAACATCATCCCTACCACAAACGTTGACCAACTACTAGCAGGCGACACAACACGACACCAACAGCTAGAGCTATCCACCACAGGTTCAGACCTCACTGATAACGAGGTATACCGTTGCTCCCTCACTCACCTACTCGCCACCGCAAACGGTCCCGACGAAGAGCTAGCCATAATCAACATGATTAACGGACAGTAAATCTCAACCGTTAAAAAGTAATGCCCCGCCAGCTATCACAGCCAGCGGGGCATTACTCATATCCACAGAAAAGTAAGACTACCCGTGAAATAAAGAACCACAAGAGTTTTTCAAGTTTCAGGTATATCCGCCAAAACCTGAAAAACTCTCCCTTACACAGAAGCTAACTCATCCCAACTATCCATACCATCATCCCAATCATCAGGGTAAGGAACAAAAGAGTTATCAAGAGTAGACGCAGGGAACTCATCAAGGATACGCACAACCTCATCATGAGAATGCACCACAGACCAAGTAGCCTTAGCAGCCACATCAGCGTCCACTAAGACCTCCCAATCACCGGAGAACTCGTAACCCTCAAACAAGCGGGACCACATCTTAACCCAATGTGAAACGTCCGTCCCACTACCCCAGTAAGCACCAAGTTCCCAAGAGTAATCCTCCCCAGCATCCCTAGCACGCATCACATCATCGTAACGCGCAAAACGGTACGCCTTAAGAACAACCTCATCAGGAACCTCAATAGCCCAGATAGTAGCATCATCCCCACTATGCATACGACGCTCAGCCCAGAACCAAGCATCCTCCACAAACATAGAAGAGAACACCGTACGGGAACGCGCAACATCACCAAAAGCTAACCAACGTGAACTCTGCGCATCAAACCACACAGCACTATCATTGCTTAGCTCGTCCACAGACAATAAGCCACCAGAGCGGTAAACAGTAACCATAACCAAATCCTCCTTTAGGATAAACAAAAATACGAATGACAAATACTGGTAATAAAATACCAACATCATGTCATTCGTACATTTGTTCTAAAGAAGACCAAGCCCATCAACCTACAACGAACCCGTCCCTAATACCTTAGAAGCGAATATATCAACTATAACACACCACAACCCAAAACGCAAACACCAGTTAACCAAATACCTGTTACCGCGCTCACCCTTCGGATGAATGGCTACACCGTATAGTTACCTACGCACCAAAGCGAAGAAACCCGTAACATCCTTCATCGCCTCAACAGCCAAAGCAACCGCAGAAGTCACAACATCAGCTTCCGCAACACCAGCCGCAAACGCAAGGAACAAGCTGTCCTCATCAAGGAAATAAATATCAAACGCAACACCCGAAGCATCACGAATAGCGAAAAGCGTAAACTCAACCGGAATGCGCTTCTCGCCCAGTACCGCAAAACGAATAGCATCCTGCATGTTACGCATATCCGCATCCGCACGCGAAGAACCATAAATAGCGTAAGCTGTCTTTACCGCATCCGCACCAGGCGTCAACAGCGCATATGCCTCATAAAGAGCATACTGCGTGAAAGGAACCTTATCATACGCAAGAAACATCAGAACTCCAAAAATAACGAAGAAGCATTGAACAGCTTCAATAGTTCAAGCATACACCAAGACCACACGCAAAGCAACCACACCGTAACCGCATAGCGCACACAAGCAAACAGCAAAGCGGTTGTCCCTAAGAAGCGAAACACTCCCTACAGACAACCGCTACACCAGAACCCTAACAGGTGCGAATACTTATTTAATCCAGCGTGTGCACCCACCACAGGAACGAACCTGCGAAACCAAACACGGAAGCACCCCACACAATGACCAACATCGTATCACCCGAAACGTTCGGCTGCACAGACATGGAGCTAACCACAATCCCCACCACAGAAGAAACGATTGCCAGTGCAAACAGCGTCATAGCTGCCGCAGAAAACTGAACCGAAGAAACCTTAGAACCAAAAGCACGAAGAGCAGTCATGACAAATCCTTTACAGTAAAAGAACAAATGTTGCTTGATACCAGTAAACCTAACAGAAACACGCCACACCCGCAACGACGAAACAAAATCTTTTTCAAGCTTGCATCACCACCATAAACACAGTAGAGTAAAACCAACAGCAAGACACAGAGTAAGACCACCTAGGAGGAACACCCGAAATGAGCACCATCTTCCCCGAAGCAATGTCTTACGACACCTATAAAGCTTACTGGTCCGCCCGCATGGAACAAGTGCGGACGCTCTACTACAAGAAGCCCGGATGGGGCGAAAAAGAATCCGACTGGGCCAAAGCCTACGAACGATACCTCCGCAACTTCATCTGACAACACAACCTGCGCCTTACTGAATACTCAACCTATTCAGTAAGGCGCAAATATTTTCACCAGAAAAACCGCACAAGAGTTGCACCCCGTTGGCACGTGTGCCATACTTAAACCAACGGCAAGGGAACAACCCAAGCCACACAGTCTTAGGAGAAAATCATGAACGCCACTCTCGTCGTCACCTTCATCCTTATCCTCGCCGTTGTGGCCATTGTCATCAAAGCCGTCCGGACCCGTAACCCGCACCACAAGAGCATCAAAGCAACGGCAACGAACGCCGCCCGCAAAGACTTCTACTTCAAGATGAACAAGTATTACTACCACAACAACTACAACATCAAGGCATACGCCCTCATCTACGAAGAGGCATACACCAAAGCCTACGCCAAGGCAATCAAGTACGGCGTCAACTAAACCACCGCAACAACTAGTATCCCCTAACCCAAAGAAAAGGTTAGGGGATACTTGTGTCCCCAACAAAATCTTTTTTTAAGCTTGCGCCAAATCATTAAAGCACCTATACTTAAACCAACGGCAAGTAAAATTAACTCACACAGGAGAACAATATGACTACTAACTCTGACCCCACCGCATCCTCTTCCATCGAGGCTATCTATTCCTCCTACGGTACAAGCTCCACCCCGCCCTCGTCCCCCTACGTTGGCCTCATTGTTACCGAGGATACGGCTGATTAGGTTACAACCACCGCAACACAAGTAACCCCTAACCCAAAGAAAAGGTTAGGGGTTACTTGTGTCCCCAACAAAATCTTTTTCAAGCTTGCGCCAAACCGTTAATGCGCCTACACTTAAAGTAACAGTACATAACCCACCTAGGAGAACATCATGCTCAGAGTTATCACCAAAGTCAGCTTCTTCGGAGCGAACCTCCCTCTGTACACCGTCAAAGTGGTCGCACAGCGAAACGCTATCCTTGCCCCCGATTACAACAAGCTTGCCCAGTTCGTAAACAACCGCTAACCGCAACAATTCAAGGACACGACCTAATGGACGCCAACACCCCACCACTTATACAGCAATACCAAGACCACCTAGAGTATTCCCGCATCACAAAGTTTGACAACCTCCCCGCAAACATAACTGCCCTCATCCGCAACACAAGAACCACCGCCCAACCCAAATAACCTGTCCCCACCGCAACACAAACGCATCCCCCTACCAAAGCAACACAGCATAGGTAGGGGGATGAACTATATACAAGAACAACCATAGAAGCGAAGAACACTAGAACACCTATTCACCCATAAGAGCGAATAGAACAAAGAACCGAAACATACCAAGAACAGAACACAGATACCCGCAAACAGAAGAACACCAGTAAACCGAAAAACGGTTACCCACACAGTGAGTAACCATCATACCCTTCGGATATCAGGCAGCACCCTACGCGGATGCAGACCGGTCAGGAACACCCGACACCCACAAACAAACCTGTCCCCAAGCCCAATAACACTCGCAACTATTTTGTCCATGAACACCCAGATACCCGCAACACCCTACATCTGAATATGACCAAACCGCATATACCACAACAACCACGCCAGACCGCAATAGAACACAACCGAAACCAAAGCCGCAACCCATGTAGTGAAAGCAAACGAACCCAGAACGATAACACCGAAACTCGCAAGCATCACAACACCCACAGGAACAACAAACCACGCAACACCAACAACCACCAGCGCAAACGCAACACGCCCAGCACGTACACGTTCACGCATAGCAGCCTCAGCCGCAGCAACAAGCGAAGCCGCATGCGCAGCCTTCGCCTCATTCCTACGCTCAGCCCGCGTAGGAATACGATAAGTAACAGAAGACATAAAGGGAACCCTTTCATAAAGAACGAACTGCGGAATACCTAAAGCATACCGCAGAACACAGACAGAACCAAAACGAAAATCATGTAGATACAAAAGCACCAACACACAGAGAAGAAGAAAGAGAAAAACACCAAAGAACCGAAACACACAAAGAACAGATACCCGCA
>Ga0265780_10000411_pt1 | contig 67308 bp, 1 predicted proteins | sample P1T30metagenome_FD_192432 | JGI IMG/M metagenome (GOLD analysis project Ga0265780, IMG submission 192432) | Plant litter microbial communities from East Loma Ridge, Irvine, California - P1 T30 | ecosystem: Environmental > Terrestrial > Plant litter > Unclassified | place: USA: California...
TAAAGGTTCGGTTGCGCGCACTATAGAGAGGCTAATAGAGGTAGATTAGGCTTCCAAAATTTTACATTCTAAGATTTACTATTACTTTTTATTACTCTCTATTTTAATAGTATAAAAGAAAGCTATAGGAGAATAATTTATTTTACATTATTTATATTATATAGATAAGTAGTATATTTTATATCTTATGTCTAGTTTTATAGACTCTATTAAGTGAAAGAATATAAAAAAATACTAAAAAATAAATAGCCTCTAAGTTATCTTAGAAATACTAGAAAACTTAAAGATTTAAAAGTTTTAATATACTTAGTATATATTCTTATTAGTACTAAGACTTCTAATAAATATTATATTACTTTTAAAGTTCTACTAAGAGAGAAAATATTTGATATGTAGCTATGAAAATAATATAACTTAAGCTAGGAAAAATAACTACTTTTCTTAAGAAATGACTATAATACTAGAATAATAATATAGCTACTATCTATGTAATAGTATTATTATACTAGAAGTAAGCTTAATTTACTCTTTCTCTATTAGTTTAATTATAATTAGTCTAGCTAAGAGTTTTACTAAACGCTAGATACTAATATATAGTAGCTATCTTAATTTTAATTAATAAAGCTATTTATAATCTAGTTTTATATATAAAGTGAAAAGTATAGTTTTGAAAAAAATTACTTTTAGGTAAAAAAAGCTTTACTAGTATATTATAAGTATTTTATTACTACGTTTAAAAAATATGTAATCTATAAAATAACTTTAATATATTACTAGTAAGTTACTTAAAAGCTTAGCTTAAATAAAAATCTATAAAAAGGCTTAGTCTATATATTAGAAGTCTTGGTCTATATATTAGAAGTCTTTTTAGTAGTAGTTTAGTAGTATATTAGTAAAGTAATATTAATAGTATTAATAGTATTAGTAGTCTTAGAATAAAATAATAAATAGATAAGATAGACTTTAAGAGCTTTAAAAACAGTTATTATAGTTATTACTAAGATAGCCTAGCTAAAGTCTTTCTTTTTAGTACTAGTTTTAGAATAGTTTATGAAATCTATTATAAGTAATATAAGATATTATAAAAATATAATTAAGATAGAGATAGAGATAGATAATATAACTAGTAATAAAATTAGCTTTAAATAGACTTATTAACGCTAGAAGAATTTAAGAAAAAAAGTTTTCTAATATCTAATAGCTAAATACTAGTATATAAGCTAGAAGAGTTCTAACTATACTATCTTATAATAATAATATATTTACCTAAACTACTTATTTCTCTTAATATATAAAGATTAGTAATTTAAATTTAAATTATATACTTTATTTACTTTATGTATTATACTTTTTAAAATTTTTACTTTTACTTATTTTACTTTATATTCTTAAACAAATACTACTAGTAAAATAGAAAAGCTTTTTTTTTGTATTTTTCTAATTTAATAAGATTTTACATTAAATATTTAACTCTACTTACTATACTAGCTTATATATTAGCCTATTAAGTTAAAGCACTAGTATATTAGAATTCTTTATTAAGAAGCTAAATCTCTAAAACTATAAAAGTAATACTAGAAATATCTATAGAAAGTTTAAAAGGCTTAAAATCTATCTATACTATATTTTAATCTTTTAGAAACCTAAAAAAAGGCTTTTATATCTTTAAGTAGTATTCTTAGACTTATAACTAGTATTAGAAAATTATAAGCTTACTATACTATAGTAAGTTTTCTTTTTCTTCTATATATATTATTATAACTAACTTTTTAAAGTGTTTTCGAAGCTTTAAAATAGTATTACTTAGTATTATTAATTACTTATAAGAACTATTTATATATATATTTTATATTCTTTACTATTTTTAATCTTATCAATTATTTTAATACTAAAGTTTAGAAGTTACTACTTAAAAGACCTAAGCTAAATTATATTAATAAGTTAGTTTTAGGTACTACTAAGTTATTTTTAATAAGTTCTTTAATAGTTATTAAATTTATTACTAGTTTTTATAAAATATTATTTAAGCTTATCTTCTTCTTATTAAGCTTTAGATCTTGTTTAGGTTATTTTCTCTTTACTTTATATAGCGTTAAAGTATTAAATCTATATCTCTTATTTCTACTATTAGGCTCTACACTATAACTATTACTACTATTTTTAATTTTAGTACTCTCTAAAACATTATCTACGCCTCTAGATATATTACTAAAATTACTTATATTAACTATACTTATTAAAAGATACTATTACTAATAGTATTTATTATTACCTTAGATATAGGTTAATTTTAGCTTAGTAAAAGTACTTTATAACTTTTATTAAGTATTTTACTACTAAGAAAAATAATTATAGAAGAGAGAAGTTATATAGAGTATATAATAAGTATAATAGTCTTTATATTCTAAAGTAGTACCTTAATAGTATTATAAGAGTTAGTAAATAATATAATACTATTAAAATATATAACTTAGTTAGTAAGTTTAAATATTTCTTCTATAGTTTGTTAGTTCTTACTATAGTTTATTTCTCTTTTGTAGTGTTTTTTATAATTTTATAACTCTATAACCTTTTAATAATATATATGTTTATACTTTAATGTTCTCTTTATTTCTTTACTTCTATTATTATTTTTAAGTTCTATTTACCACTCTATTATTTTTACTAAGAATTAACTAAGTTTTAGTAATTTTAGTAGTATAGCTTTTTAGTGTTATTTTTAGAACTTAGTTTAAAATAATATATTAGTTTTTCTAGTATAGACTTGATATATTTTCTTATCTACTAAACTAGCTATCTTACTTACTATAGCTAGCTTGAATAAGAGTTTATAGTATATTATCTAGTCAATAAAGTATTCTAGGTTTATAATATATTATTTATTTCTTTACTTTAAAGTAAGAATTTCATTTATAAAGTATATAGCTTATAGCTTTTTTATTACTACTATAGATAAAGCTTCTAGCTATAAACTACTTACTATATATCTATATAGTAGGTTTTATAAGTTAATCTTTACTTAATTTATAATAAAAGTAATATGTATTTAAAATAGTATATTAAGCTTCTTCTTAAATAGTAAGATTACTTCTATAACTAAAAACTAGTAATCTTTTGAATCTAGCTTTATGCTAGAACATTTCTGCATAAAGTTAAATTTTTACAAGCACTATACTCTATTTCTAAATATAGCTATAGCGCTTTTTAGTAGTAGTAACTAGGTAACATTTTTTATTTTTATTATGCTTTAGCTATTTAGATTAAAATAAATTTAGATATTTACTGAAGTTTTTTATTTTTATTAACTACAAAAACCTTTAGAAGCTAGTATACTATAAGTATACTTATGAAACACTTCTTTTTGTATTAATTTTATAGAATACTTTTAGGTTAAAGAGAAAAAAGCTTACGTTAATGAGAGAAGTTTTTTTTTCTAGTTATATATTTAGATTTAACTTTAGCTAGAATTTCTATTTTAAGTTTATATATATTTAGAACAAATCTAAATAGTAGTATTTACTTAATATATTTAGATATTAATTTATAAGTAGTTAAGTATTTAATCTTATTATTTAATTTCTAGTTTTATATCTATATTTATCTAGAATCTACTTATAGACTAGCTACTTTAATTAAGAACTATTACGCTTAAAAGCTAGTAACACATAAGTATTCTCTTAATATATATATAGAAAATAGTTCTAATAATTATACTTTTAGATAAGAAAAGGATAGTATTCTTACATAGATAGTTAGTAATAACTATAGAGTTAGAATAGCTATTACTTTTAATAAAGCTTATAATAAAGTTTATAAAAAGTTCTTTTTAGACTCTATTAAGTTATAATTATAAGATAAAAAAACTTTAATTAAATTTTTTCTAGAGCTTAATATAGCTATACTATAATTGTTCTTAAGAATAGGTATATCTATTAGAAGCTAATTTTAGCTAGAAGTAGTTTTATATAAGTGTAAAGTATATAGTCTCTATAATTAAATAACTTTCTACTAAAAGCTTATATACTTAAAAATTTAAGCTTAGTATAAAATAAAAAGTCTTTTAGTACTTATCTCTTTGTAAGACCTAAGGCTTAATAGAGCTTAGTAGAACGTACTAGAGCTTATTAGGCTTAGATCTTACTATCTATATATATATTATCTTAGACTAAGAATACTATCTTAGTTATTCTTACCTTTTTAGGTTGTATTAGCCTAGCGGTCTAAGACTATGTTCTTACACTCTTTTCCTCTTATTTATAAAGAATTTTATAAGCAGAACTTAAAGGTTTAGATCTAAAGAAAAAACTTTTACTAGTTACTAATTTTAGCGTTATATATAATATAGTAGATTTTTTTTATAAAGCTACTTTTTCTCTATTTTCTAAAAAGCTTTTTTTTCTTTATTAGCTACTATATTTTGCTTTCTTTACTATTTTTAGTGAAAGCTTAGTATATTATTACTAGCTATAGTAGTTTATTAGTTTTTAGTAGTTTATTTTTAGTTCTTATAAGATATAAAGCTGTATAAAAGATTAGTTTTTAACATTTTATAGCTTATTAGATACTACTAGTAGAGATAGCTCTAAAAGTAAGCTAGAGAAGTATTTATATATCTAAAACAAGAGGTTTACTTCTTTCTTACTAGATTTTTACTTCTACTACTACTTTTAGCTAGATCTATTATATCTAGATACTAATAGTAGTAACTCCTTTAGAAAATAGCTATTACTATCTCTACTATTACTCTATTAGTAGTTTAATTTTAGATTCGTAGTAGATTTCTGTTTATTATTTTAGCTAAGTTCTATCTTAGGAAAAATTACTCTTAAACTTTCTGAATTAAAGTATTATAAGAATTCTACTCTCTCTAGATATAAACATAGAGTCTATAATTTACTTTTTCAAAATTAAGTAATAACGTAATTGTACAATTACGTAATTAGGTAATAATATATTACTATATAAAACACTAAATTTAAACTTTAGAATCTCTAATATAAGTCTTAATCTATAACTTATTATACTTAGAAATGTACTACCTATACTAATATAATAATTACTAAATATTTAATTACAATACGCTAACTACTTTATATATATAATATAATACTAATAGCTATCTAGACTATTAACTAGTATTAAAGCATGTCTTATATAACTAGTAATACTAAGAAGTAGCCTAGTAATCTATAGTAAGTCTAACGCTAATATAAAGCTCTTAGAGAAATTTAAAATATCTATATAATATCTATATAATAACTAGTAATCTATATTCTATACGTAATTATCTCTAAGTCTCGCTATATTAAATAGCTACTACATTATATAACCTTTATAGCTTAATACTATACTCTATACTTATAGCGCTTTCTAAATTAGCTAAAGTACTTCTTACTTTTAGCTATATATTAAATCTACTATCTACTATAAGATTTATAAATACCTACTTAGTAAGTATTACCAGTACTTCACTTATACTAGCTATAAGCTTAATACTTAGTACTTAGAGTTATAAAAGTTATTTTATAGTAATTATATAAGTAGTAGAAAAAAAGTCTATATAAGTAAGAACTTATATTCTTAGAAAAGATAAGCTTGCTATTTCTTTTAACTTATTACTCTACTCTATAATATCTATACTATTAAAGTTAAGGTACTTTTTTAAGTACTATATAAGCTCTATATTTATAGCTAAAGTTTATATAATATTTATTATATAGTAGTTAATATAAACTATAATACTAATTAAGCTACTTATAAATATAGTAAGATTATTTATATTAGTATTTTCTATAAAATTCTATATCTAAGTATTATTAAAGATAAGAATATTCTCTATAAGTATAAAAGAGAATACAATTTGAATTAGGTATTATTTATTAAGAAAAAGGTAGAATATATTAAAAGTTTTAAAAAGTTAAAAAACAAAGTTTAAAATAGAAAGAAGTATCTAAGATATAGACTTTTTATAGAAAACGTTATATAAAGTAACTATTCTCTAAACTATAGTATTAACCTCTATAAAGAGATTTACTTTTATACTATAGTATTATAACTAAAGTTATCTATCTAGTTTTATAGCTAATAGAGAAGCTTCTATTAAATACTATACTACCTTCTAACTTCTTGCTCTTCTACTTATAAAAGCTACTTATTATTACTACTAGTATCTACTTAGCTTTAAAAGCTTATCTAAATATATATTTCTAGAATTAAAATAGTTTTATAGCTTTATAGCTCTAAGTTTACCTCTAAGTTTTTTAGAAAAGCTTCTTTTACTATTACCTCTTAGAAGTATATAATTATTATTATTAAAGTACTATATTATAGTAAATATAAGGTATTCAAGAAATATACTAATATTAAAATTATTATATAGAGTTACTAGACTATGTTTTATTACTCTACTTTGTATTAACATTTAACTATAATATAAAATCTACTTTCTTTTCTTTCTATCTAGTAGTATATATTTAGAAGAGTGTACTAGCTATGCTAGTTAAATATACTTTAAAACTTTTCTTTTATCTACTATACTAGGTAAAGTATCTTTTTTTAATTAAGTATTTACTTTACGATTAATTAACTCTAAGTAGTACTTGAATTCAAAATTAGACTTATTTAAAATTACTTCTTTTATAGATATACTTATTAATTAAAAGTTTAATTTTTAAGACTATTCTACGTTCTTATAGCTACTAAGAACTCTAAAACTTTTTTTTTTTATAAGTTAATTAAAAAATACTTTTAGCACTTTATAATTACTATAAACTTCTTATTATATAGTAGAGTAACAAAAAGAAAGAGGTATTTAAAAAGTTATAGTTTTTAAAGCTATATATCTAGCTAGCTAGACTAGCTAGAACTAAGAGTTTTAGTATCTTAGAAAGCTAAAAACTTTCTCTTTAAGTTAGTTTGCTTAGAATCTTACTTAGTAAGCTTAAACTAGTATAATATTAGTAGTGCTTAAGTATACTAAAAAGCTCTACTCTTTTTAGCTTATATCTTTTTGTTTATAGTATTAAATTAGCTTAAATTTAAACATACAATTGTATATACTTAGATCTATTACTAGTTTAAATTAGAAGTTATTATATATATTTTTGTAATAGTTAGATTAAAAGGTTATTTTTTAAGCTTTTTATATTATAAGCTAGCTAGATCTAGTAACTAATAGTTAGTAACTAAACTTCTAGCTCTTTCTACTATATTATAATATCTACGTAAATTTTCAATATAGTTATTTATTAATATCTATACTAATGCTACCTACTCTTCTATAATAGTAGGCAAAAATAAATTTTCTACTTTCTTAGTAGCTTTTACGCCTAAAAAGCTAGTAAGTCTTTTTATTAGCTTTTTTTTAGTAAGCTTTAAATAATCTTTTTAAAAATTTTAAATCTAGGCTATAAGTAGAATATTTAAAGAGAGATATACTATTTCTTCTAAACTAATTAAAAATAGCTAGAGTTTTATAGATTTTAGTATTATTTTACTTTAAATTCTACTTTAGATAGAAGAACATATTTACTTTTTAAATATAAAAAGACTTTTTTAAAGTAATAAGAATTATCTAAGTTATAGTTATTTAAAGTTAAAATTACAAGAAAGATTTCTTACATCTTTTAAAAAGAGGTTCAGCTATAAAAGTTAAAACCTCTTTAATATATTTTATGTTTAAAAAGCTTCTAAAGTCTTTTAAAGTCTTAGTTATATATAATTTAGATTTTTAACTTATCTAAATAGCTCTCTAAATAGAAATAGTAATATTATGAACTATAACTTAGTTGGAAAGCTAGCTAAGAATAATCTAAAAAAAACTAGAAAGATAACAGATTCTTTAGATGATAATTAAGCTTATTTACATTATTTGAAAACTTACTTTTATTAGTTATAAATAGTTCTTTAGACCTAGTTCTTTTATTTTCTCTCTTTTTAATATATTATTACCGAGTACTATACTTACGCTATATAAAAGACTTACTAAAAAATATAACTTTTTAAAGTCTTTTGATAGTTTTTCTAGTATATTCTCTTCTAAATAAAGATTTTTCTTTATTTAAGAAGTACTTTTTCTTAGTAGTGGAAATAGAGGATTTCTCTACTCTTAATAGGCGTTATAGAGATCTTGTAGAGAAGTCTAGATTATTCTTTTCTAGAATATATTAATTTGTCTTTTTAGAACTACATTCTAGATCTCTATTAACTACTCTAGTAGCTGTTTTAGAAACCTTTAAAGGCTAGCCTAGTTTAGGCCTAGAGAGAGTAGTAAAAGTATTTTATTTTATTTTTTTCAATATTATAAGGCGTTTATAATAAACTTAGAAATCTTTTCTAATATAGTACTAATAGTACTAGTAAAGTCTTATTATAAGAATAGAGTATAAACTTATCTTTTAATTATAAAAGCTTTACTAATATAGAATAAATATAAAGCAAAGAAAAATCAAACTTAAAAATACAAAAATATATAAAATAAGACTAAAAGATGCTTATATAATTTTAGCGCCTTATTTAGTATACTTTTTTTTATTTAATTTTAAAAATTTAATTTAAATAAGAAACTATTAGTAACATTTTACTTTTATGAATATATTATAATCTAGTATTATATAAATCTCTATAAAAGTTTTTTGACCTGGTTAAAAAGTTATAGCTAGATTAAACTAAGTCTTTTTTTTACTTTACGTTTAATCTTACTTTTCTTTCAATTTGTAGTTACTAAGTAAGATTTTAAAGGTATTAACTTAAAGAGAAGGTTTTAAGCTTTCTAGAATACTAGAAATCTTAGTTCTAGCTAGTCTGGTTGTCTAGATATATAGCTTATAAAGAGATAACTTCTTTTCTATCTTTTCCTTTTTATAACTTTACTATATATAGTATAGCTAGACTTTATAATAGTATACCTTATAGAGATTTATTCTACTACTTAAAGTACACTAGTATTATAGTATTATAAAACTATATTTTATACTATAAAACTAGAAGCATTATATGTAAGAACTATTTCTAGATTCTAATTAGAGTTTACTAAAATTAAATTTTTAGAAGATATAGTCTTAAGCCTCTTAAAAGTTAATTAATCTTTAAGTTTCTAGTAAGATATACCTTTTTTTTAGTAAGTTATAAACATAGTACTATAATTAAAGAACGTTTTATTAAATGAAAAAGGGGTTTTTAAAATTTTATAAAGTACTTGATATTTCTTATTAATTCAAATGATATAAAATCTTTAATAGATCTAGCTTTCTCTAAATTTATACTTTGTTTTTGTCCTTACTTTTATAAATTATTCTAAGTACTAAATTTCTTCATACTAATTTTATAATTTTCTAAATTCAAACATAAACTAGTAGAATTAAGCTTTTTAATAATAGACGTTATCTTTAATCTATAGTTTTTACTTAAGTTAGAAAACTATAATAGTATCTTATCTAAGTATATAAACTACTAGTTTTGTAGAAACTTTTTTAATGTATATAAAATATATTTTAGAAAATAATAAACGTATTTAGAAGTCTAAATAGTATAACTAACTTTCTCTATAGTTTAGATTATATATAAAAAGCTAGTTTATTAATTACTTTTAGCTATATAATCTTTATAGAAAGCTAGAATAATATCTATTCTTGTTATAGTAAAGAATTTATATAGAGTAGAGTGATAAAATATACCTATATTTTCTAAATACCTTATTCTTACTATATGTAACTATAGTAATCTATAAAACTTTATTGCTAACGATTTTAATAAATATAAAAAGTAATAATATACTTATAGAAAGTACTAGTAATAAAAGTATATTTAGTAAGAAGAGATAGTAAGCGTAATTATAGTAGCTATAAATAGAATAAAAGTATAATTATAGTAAGTGTAAGTTAGGTAGCTAAAACGTAATAGATATTCTAAATTAATTTAAGTTATATTCTAAAGCGTAGTAGCTAAAGAGTGAAAGTAAAAGAAAAAGCTTAAAAAGTAAAGGTAAAGAGAGTATTCTAGTTAGAAGAGAGTAGTAGTAAAGAAGTATATATTATTTATAAAAATGTTAAAGTAAGAAAAGTATTCTTAAATATTTATAAAAATCTCTAGAACTTTAAAAGTATTAAATAAGATAATACTTTCTTCTCTTCTAGAAGTAGTTCTAACTAGTAAGTATTCTTATATTATATATATATAAACAGCTAATAATAGATAGTATTTAAAGTATATCTAAATAGAACTATAAATAAAGTAGACTTTAAGTTTTCTAATAAGAAGGTAGTAGTATATAAAAAGGCTACTAGAGTTAGTAAGAAGAATAAGACTATAACTAGCGCGTTAAAGATGAAGTTAAAAGTAGCACTTAAGCTATTTGAGTATGTCTTTAAGAATAAAAAGTATTTAGTAAGTATATAATATATATACGTATATATAGCTATATAGCGTAAACTAATAAGAAATAAGTAATATAAATAGTATAAAGAATATTTTTATAGTAGAGTAGAAAAACTTACTAAACTTATTATATATACGAGTAAGTAGGTATAAAAAGCTAAAAATTACTAAAACTAAGTTTATAGAGAAGCTAGAGGTATAAATAGTCTAGATATATACTTTTACATTACTTAAGTAATATTAAAATATATAGTATAATATATTAGTTAAGTATTATATTAGTTAAGGTACTTATATATATAAAGTAGAGTAGTAGATAGTAATAGTATTATAATATTACTAGTAATAGTATTTTTATAAAAGTAGCTAAATATTAAGCTATATTTAGTATATTAGTATATACATATAAAATATAATAAAATATATATAGTATAAAGTGATTATATATTATGTAGTACGTAAGATAGTACGTAAGATAGTACGTAAGATAGTACGTAAGATAGTACGTAAGATAGTACGTAAGATAGTACGTAAGATAGTACGTAAGGTAGGCGTATAGTAGATAGGTATAGATATAAGTATAAGTATATTATAAAAATACTATCTAAGATAGTAGGCGCCTAAAGCGCTGCGTAGTCTTAGTAGGCTTAAGAGCTTAAGAGTTAAGTAGATATATATAAAGAGATTATTCTAATTTAGACTAAAGAGTCTAGGTTAAGAGCTTTATCTTTTAGTAAACTTAAAAGTAGACTTAGAGGTAGTAATAGACGTATAGAGCTATAGAATTATTAGAATATTTTTAAAAGTTAATATAGAAGCTTTCTAAAAGAAAGCTCTTAGTAGAGCTTTTAGTAGAAAGAGTAGAAGTAAGAGCGTAGCGCTAAATAGTAATTAGATTATTATACTAATAAGAATAATAAGCTTATTTATAAACTTATATAGCTTTTCTTTTAGCTATAGAAGTAGATATATAAAAGTCTAGGTAGCGTAGATAAACTTTAGGTCTAGTATAATATTAAATTATAGTACTACTAAAATAATATTCGCATAAGTAAACTATAGTATAGTAAATAGTAGCTTAAAGAGAATTATAAAAATCCTTTTATATAAAGAATACTTTTTTTTTTTTATCTAATAACTTTCTATCTTAAAGAACTTTTTATATCTTTAAGAGCTTTTTATATTATAAACTCTAAATACCTAAGTACTACTTTTCTATAACTTAATACTAACTAATATCTTCTTAAAGATTTTTACTCTAACTTTATTACTACTATAAAAGATACTATTATAGCTATAACTAAGGTAGCTACTTTTAGCGCGCTTTTTATAAATTATCTAATAATTTACTAGATAAAATATTTTATATTAAATAAGCTAATAAAAAACTATTACTATAACTAAAATATAATACTATTTATAAGAACTATAGTTCTTTTTTTATAAAAAGTAGATATTATATACTACTAAGTATATATACTTATTACTAAGTGTAACTTTTGAGCTTAAAAGTAAACCTATCTTAGATAAGCTTTATTATAAAAGATAGTTAGTAGTTACTATCTTTATAGTAAGTAAGCTATATATACTAATATAGCTAAATATATTAACTACTAAAGAGACTTTTATAGTATAGTAGTATAAGTAGCTAAAAGCTCTAAAAGTTTAGATTACTAGAAGTTAAACGCTAATAATAAAAAAATAGAACTTTATTAATCTTACTCTAGAGTAGTAGTGTAATAAGTAGAAGTAGAAAAGTTTTTATATTCTTTATAAAGTATATAGTAATAAGAAATAAGTAGTAGAGTATATAATAAACTATAGTAAGAGCTAGAGACTAATTAGTATAGATAAAGAATAAATAGGTAGGTAATAGTTACGCTAGCAAATAGATATAGGTCTAGTTAAGATTAGGTTATATTAGTAATAGCTCTAACCTAATTTTAATCTAACCTAGAAAAATTATAGTATAGATATATATAGTTAGAGCTATCTTTAAATAAGTTAGGTTAAGGTTAGATTATTATATAATTAGTAGAGATATTCTAGAATAATTATAAAACTAGCTATTTTTGTAGATAGTCTATTTATAAGAAATATTATAGTTATTTATTATAATGCGTAGTAATAGTAGTAAAGAAAGTACTATTTAGAGCTTATAGCTATAGTTTGTATTATATATAGAAGCTAATATACTAGACTTCTACTACTATACTCTACTTTATAATATCATAGTTTTTATAGAACTTCTTATATAACTATATATTCTCTATCTAAATTTTAATTCTCTTAGCGTAAATAGTATTATAGTTACTATCTATTATAATTAGTATAAGAGTAGTAATAGAGAGAGAATAGAAATATATACTATTAAAGAAGCTAACTAGAAAGGCCTTAGTAGCCTCTTAGATAGCTATTAGAGTCTATTTCTAAAAGTATAGACTCTCTTAAACATTCTAAGCAATCTTATAAATAAAGTAATAGAAGAGGCTTTTACGTAGAAGTAGATTAGTACTCTTCTAGTAGCGCCTAATCTTATAGATAGTAATAGCTATACACTATTATCTTAGAAACGTAATAATATAATATAATAACTTACTACTAGACTTATAGTAGTAAGACTTTATAGAATTACTATTCTTCTTATATCTCTAAAGTTTAGCTATCTTAGGTACCTTACGTAAGAATTTTCTAGCTAGATCTTTAGAAGAGGCTTTACTACTAGTATATATATTATAGAGGTAAGACTTTATATAAGCTATACTATAATAATTATACGTAATAACTATAGTATATAGTAGATTATTATAGTTATTGTATAATAAGTTAAAAATTAATTAGTTACTATCTAGAGCGGTGTAGCGTAATTAGCTAAATTTAAGTACTAGCTATATAATAATAAAATAACGCGTATATAATAAACTTACTTATTATTATAAAACTACCTATAACTCTATAATACACTACTTTAATTATTATATATAATTATTATAATATAGCTATAATAAAGTAAGAGTTTAAGCCTTTAGATAACTATATAACTATTAGAGCTACGCTGCCTAAGAATACGCTACTAGAGTTCTTAAAAGCTAAGAAGTAGAAGAAGCTTACTTAGGTAATTATTATAGTTATTTATAATAGTATATACTAATCTAGGTAATAGAGCTTTAGTTATAAGAATATTAAAATTGCTAGTATTCTTTAAGATCGCAGATCTAGTAGAATAAAGATAGAACGCTTTATTAACTTTTAAGCTTTCTTTACTAATCTATTAAACTTAAGTACTTATACTATAGCTTAGCGTAATAGATAAGCTATAATAATAGAGAAAGAGACTACTAAGAGAGAGGCTAGAGATATAAATTATAGTACTATAACTACGCTTAAGACAAAGCTTAAGAGGTAGAGTAGGTAAAAGAATATATAGTTTTATAATACTTGGTAGAAGCTTCTTTAGAATAAGTAGTATAAGTAGAAGAAGAGCTATAAGTTAATATAGTCTATTATTATAGTGTTAAACTAACTATAAGTAGTAGAATAGCTAAAGAATAAACTTACCTCTATTTATAAGAAATAGAACTATATCTATAAAGAAATTAATATCTACGTACTTAATACTACTCTAAATTACTTCTCTAATACTAATAAGAAGTCTAAGAAGATATCTTTCTCTAGAAAAGTAACTAGCTTATATACTTTTTTTAGCTCTAGTAGTATACTTAAAAAGCTTATTTAGAAGAACTATTACTCTAGCTTTAATAAGTTTAAGAATAACTTCTTTCTAAGTAAGACTACTTATACTAAGTAGCTTAATTAGGTTAAGAATCTTAATAATAAAGAACTAGTAATAGTAAAGTTAGAGGCTTAGGCGTAGGTTTATAATATTACTTTATTATATACTTATTACTAATTTAACTAGACTACGTAATTCTAGTATAATAGTACCTAAGGCTAGCGAAGTTATTAATAATAAGATATAATTTATTACTACTAGAAAGAATAACAAGTATAAGAAGACTGTTAATAACTTAAAAAATAAATATCATTTTAAGAATAGTAATAAGTATAATTTAGAAGTTATTAATTCTAAAAATAACTATTCTAGAGAGTCTAAAACTTTATATAAAGAGAAGTCTAAGAGTAATAAGTCTTATAATAGTATAATAGAGTAATAGAAGTTTACTTTAGTAGTAGCGTACTTAGTGCTAACTTTCGCCTATAATACTATATTATTATATAGACTCTAATATTAGTGCTTAACTAATTATCTCTAAATTAGTACTAATACTAAAGAATCTTTATTTAGACTACGTACTATAATATACTGATTTCTATACTATAGTATTATATTATTACAAAGTATTAGAGTCTTTTAATTATTCTATCTAAATGTATCTATTATAATAATACTCTATTATACTAAAAAAAATTATTTCTTAAGTACTACTAGTTATAATAGTTAGTTATTATAGCTATACCTACGTAATAATATAGAAAATAATAAAGATAACTTTCTAAGCTTTATTAACTCTCTATTAGATTTAATAGTAAAGTTAGTAGACTTAAAGTTTAATAGTAAGCGTTATATAAGAGGTAGAGAAAAATTAGCTATATAACTAGTAATATATTCTACTAATCTTATTATAGATAGAGACGCTTATAAAGCTATTATTATAGTATAGATAAATTAGTAGAGTAAGATACTATATATAGTAGATCTTTTAAACGCTAACTTTTATTAGAATAATTCTAAATGTATAAGTATAGTATAGGCTTAAGTAAGTAAAGTAGTAGAACGCTAGAGTAGTAGACTGTACGTTTACTATCTAAGATATAGAACTGTTCTTTAGTATCTAGTTAGTTTACTAAGTATAAGTATAAAGTATATCTTAAATTATTATAATATAAGCCTCTATAGAGAAATTAATATCTCTATTTACTCTAAACTATATACTCTATTTATACTATACGTTTATACTACGCCTAAACCTATATCTACTTACTCTACTAAAACCTTTAAGCGCAAAGTTATACGTATAGTAATTAATAATAACTAGTCTTTCTATACTATAGAGTAACTATTATTTTAATAAATTATATAGTTTCTATAACTAGGTACTATAATAACTACGCGTTATAAATTTATAGAAACACTTAACTAATAATTTAATAAGGTAAGAGTAGCTCTACTTTAAGATATTAACGCTAAAACTAATATATCTATTATACTAGATACTTAGTTAGCTACTAATTACCTTAGTTTTAGTATCTAACTCTCTATAAAAGAGAAGTATTTTATATTATTATAGTATATTATAATAGGCTAATTGCTACGTAGCTATAGGCTATCTATATAGCTATTAACGTGTTACCTTAATAATATAAATATTTTATTACACTCTAAGCCTATTTACTTACTAATAGGCGTCTATTAGTAATCTAAAACGTAAAGACAAAGTAGAATTTAATATATAATATATATATATAGGCTCTTCAGTTATAATTATTTATTAATAAGTAGTTAAATAATAAGATAGCTAATAAACTAGGCGTTTACAACCTACATAGTTAAAGAGATTAGTTAGCTAATATTAACTTCCGCGATCTTAAATAAATACAGCTCTCTAGTAGTAAATAGTATTACCTATAGAGAATAATAAAGCTATTAGAGAAATTTAAAGTTGCTACTAATTTTCTTAGCTAGTAAAAAGAACTACAGATATAGTATATTTAGTAGATATATAACTACTTATGAAATTTTCTAGATAGAATAACTACTAAACTAGATAAAGATTATAGTAAATAGGTAACTACTAACTAGCTAGTAGTTATAAGATTTATAGCTAATAAGAGTAAAGAGAGGCTTAAAAAGTACTACTCTAAGACTAATACTAAGCGTAGGTATTTATTTAACTATATAACTATTTTTAACCTAATATAGAAACTTAATATTTATAAGGTTATATTGTTGTATTCTTTTATTATAATTAGCTACTAATAGCTTCTAGAAGAAGAGATAGAAAGTAGTATATAAAGAAATATATTGCGAGTAGTTTCTTAACTACCTAGATTACTATAACTATTAAACATTAACTCTAGCGTTAGATACAAGAGCTAGTATACTTAGAATATATTTTTTTTAGTCTATTAAAACTTATAAGATAATAAATAGTTTTAGAAAAAAGCTTCTCTACTACTAATAGCTAGCTTCTCTAGATTATTTATCTTAGAAACTAAGAACGCTATTTCTTTAACTAGAGAGAAGAGTAAACTCTATCTTTTAAGCTTATAGTAATCTAAGATAATAACTTTAAATTACTATAATAGTAGAGTAACTTTATATCTATTTATTCTAAGCTAGCGTAGGTTATAAAGAACATTCTAGTAATTTCTATTACTTAAGTCAGAGTAGAGCGAGTTTTTAATAGTTTAAAGAACGTATTTAGTAATAAAAGATATTATCTTTTGCCTATAACACTATAAAACGTTATATTTCTTAAGAATACTATTAGTTAGAAGAATAACGTAAGTATATATAAGAAGAAGAATATCTCTAGTAACCTACCTCTTAAACAGCCTCTTAATTTACTACCTCTAGTATTTAGAGAGAAGCCTTATATATATAGAGAGAATATAGACTCTAATATTAATAATAAAGCTAAATAGAAGAAGTCTTTACCTCTTAATAAGTACTATACTTTAAAGCAAGTCTATACTACTAACTCTTGTAACTTTAATAGCCTATATATTATTACGTAACTATAATAAAGCACTATAATAATATAATATAGTAATATTTGCTACCTATAGCCTATATACTACGTAACTATAATAAAGCACTAAATATAGAAGATATTAAGAATAAGAAATTATATAGTCTATCTGTAAAGTTTTCTTCTAGTTTTCTATTTCTAGCTTAAGATATCTTAGCTAGTAAAGCTACTTATACTAATATAACTTTTCCTTCTTAGATTTTTTTTTACACAATGTAAATACTAGTAGAAATAGAAAAAAGGTTTTCTATTAGCCTTTTCTTTATTTTTACTATATACACTAAATTACTACAAAAATGTATAATAAAGAACCTTTTTAGCTATTGCGAGAACTATATCATTTTAGTCTATTTAAAGTAAGCTAAGAAAAATGAAATTCTTATTTTAATTTTTAATTCTCGATAACTGAGTCTTTTCCTAATATTAATTAGTATTTGAAATTACTTATACTATATAAATTATTTATGCTACTTTATCTACAATTTTAATAACAGAATATTAGCGAACTTCTATATATATTATATCAGCTTCTTTATTATATTTAGTATAAGCTATTCTAAATATAAGATTACTATATAAATTATATTATAAGTAAGTCTAGTAGTATTATAGTAAGTATAATTTTATTAAAGTTTTCTTACGCTCTTTTCTCTATAAGTCTACTTATTAAGTTATTTATCTTAAAGCTTTTCTTTTACTTATAACTCTAAATAAATACGTCTAGTCCTCTACATTAAAAAGTTTCTATTTATATTTATTTTTTGCTGTATTAAATATACTAATGTAGAAATACAGGCATAAAGTAGTTAAGTAATATAGTATATAATTAAAATATAGATATATGTTCTAAATACTTTATTTTATAGTAAGTATTAGTATCTATTCTTTTATAAGTTTAAGAAATTAAAACCAAGCTATAAAGTTGTATACTATTAAACTTTATATAAAAGTGTAAAGTAGAAAGCTAGAATTTAACTTATAAACTATAGAGAAGAGATATAGTAGAGTATATATTCGATATATCTTTAAAATAATATATAGAAGTTATATATATCTTATTATTCTATAAAAGATCTATATAGAAGTAGAAATTAAAATAAGCTATAACTATAGAAATATAGTAATAAAGATCTGAAAAGTGTTTACAACTGTTTCTAAAATAAGACTATAAAGTAATACAGTATAGTAGTTCAGAATGTTAAGTTAGTAATAACTCTAAATCTATGGTGTTATAGCTTCTTTAAGATAGTAGAAGAGTTTAATATATATAATTCTACTAGACTCTTTAGCTAAAGTTATTAAAAAGTATTAATATCTTTTATTTTCTTTTTTTCTTTTATCTTATTTATCTCTTTTCATCTTCTCTATTTTCTATACTCTCTGTATCTCTTATATCTTTTTAATAATCTATATCTTCTTTCTCTTAACTTATTAATATAGTAACTATATTATTTATAAAAGCTCTTCTTATCTTTAAGATATATATAAATTATGCTATAACTACTATAACTTAGACTACTATAGTTATTTTTAAGTATAGGCTAAGAAGAGTTAAAATAATAAACTATTTAATTAAGAACTAGTAGTTTAAAAAGATAATAGATTAGATATACTACTATACTAGACTAGCTTTTAGATTTTATATAAATTATAGGTTAATATACTATATATTTATAAAGTTCTTAAGTATTAATATCTACTACTTAAGCTTTATTAGTATTATACTATTAAGTAGTTTTATAGTACTTAAAGTCTATACTGGAGTATAGTATATATACTAGTAAGATCTTATTACTACTAATAGAGGTTCTAAGTAGACTAATTATTAGAAAAGCTTTTTAACCTATAGAGTACTTATTTATTAGTATAAAAAGTAAATACTATATCTTTTATCTATAGTAGAGAAGCTATTCAAAATTAAAGCTAAGACGTCTCTTACTTTCTCTACTATTAATCTATCTATCTCTTCTTAAGCTATATCTATAGTAGCTTCTATATAGGCTAGTAATAAATAATAATACTAATAGCTATAAACTTATAATTAGGCTAATAATATAAGTAAGATAGAAAATTTAGATAATAGAGTAATAATAGCTTATTAATAAGCTTATAGTAGAATACGTAACTAGTATAAACTATAGATATATTTAAAATCTTTTAAAAGTATTTAGCTAGCGCATTAAGGTATAGAGAATATATAACTCTTTTTTAGCACTATAGACGTATTACTACTACTACTAATTTTAGCATTTTCTTAAGCGTTTAGATGATAATCATTATAACAAAAGTAGTAGTAGTAGTATTACTTACTTTTAAGAAGAACTATATATAATATAGTAGTAACTACTAGGTATTGTCTATATATAATTAGTAGTTATAAATTATTAAATTTAGATTATAAGTGTTTATTATAAACATAGAAAAGAAAGAAAAGTAGTATAGATAGGTAGTAAGAGGTATTTAAGCTTAGGCTTAGTTTTAATAACTTTAAATTTTGATTATCTATTATTTATAATATAGTATAATATTATAAGATATAACGTAGTAGGCTCTATCTCTAAGGTCTAGAGAGCATATTTTTCTTAAAGTTTAGTATCTAGAGTATTTACTATCTAAACGTATATAAAGCTAAAGAGATTAAAAGCTAGTAATTAAAAGTACTATATACTATAGTTCTTATTCCTACTATAGTATATATATACGCGAACATTTCTTTAGTATATTTATATTCTATTAGCTACATACTCAATATAAAACTTAGTTATAAAGTTTTTACTAACTTCTTAATTATATTTTCTAGTATATCTTTAGTTTATAAAAATAATTCTATCTTTTTATTATAGTATTCTAGACTTACTATAGTCTTAGACTAGCTTTACGTAGTACTAGTCTTTTCTATTAATTTTAATATAGTTTTTTAGCTGAATTATAGTCTAGTACTTTAGAAGTACTATAAATACTATAAGCTACTATAAGGTTAATTTTAAGGTACTTTAAGTACTATCATTTTAAAGACCTATAATTATACTTTCTAGTATAAGAAGTAAGCTTTATAACAGTAGTATTAAGTTTATTAAAGATAATCTTATAACTTATTTTTAATATTATAAAGCCTTTTTAAAATTTTATTCTAAGTATATAATTTAAGAACTAGTCGTCTAAGTACTAATAAATAATATTTATATTACTAGAGTTTCTATAGTAGCTTCTTTCAAATAATTAATGCTTACTACTGTATATAATAATATAAGGAAAGTATATATTTATTAACTCTTTAGCTTATGTCTTTATATATTCTAGCTAATTTTCTATCGAAAGCTTAAATTTTTAGTAGTTATAATAGTTATTTCTTTATCAAAATTCTAAAATCATGATTTATTGTTGTTATTTAGCTTGGATTCTTTTTAATTTAATAAGATTAGTTTTTACGTATTTAGCTTTTACTATATAGATATATTTTGTTTAAGAGAAAAAGAAAAAAACTATTTTAGAAAGAAAATGTTAGAACCTAACTATATAATAGCTTTTAGTAATAGAAATTTAAAGTAAAAATATTCTATAATACTTAATGTAAATAGTCGTTTTAGAAACAGATCTATAGTAATATTATTATTATCTATAAGATAATTAGTTCAAAATATATTCAATATAGAATAAATTAATATATATTTAGTCTATATCTTTGTTATATTCTTAACAAGCTTGAGCTTAGCTTTCTTCTCTTTGTTATCTATATTAAAATCTATCATAGATAAAACCTACTAAGAAACTTTATATTTAGTTTTAGTTTACTTTATAAAAGTAATAGTATACTAAGCTAAGTTTTCTACTAAAGTATAAAAAGATAGTTTAATAATCTTTAAGTTTCTATAAACTATCTTAAATTATGTATAAAACTAAATTCTCTTAAACTAACTATAATAGTAGAAACTAAAAGATAAGATAGAAATTCAATAGCGTAGAAAGAAAATGTCTTTCTTATAACTAAATTATTTAGAAGAGTTCTTAAGCCTATTTAAGGTTAGACTAGATTTCTAAGACTTCTAGCTAAAAATCTTTGAAGGCGTATAGTAACTAGATATAAGATAACCTAAGACACTAGATATACTACTCTTCTTACTAAAATAGCAAGATTATAAGATAGTATAACTTTATATCTTTAAAATATAGAGAATAAAAACCTTGATAATTGAAAAGTAATAGAGTATTGAAGTTATCTAGATTTAGTGAAGAAAAGATAGTAAGCGCGATTCTAGTAGTTATAGACAGAATAGAAAGTATAATTATAGTAAGTGTAAGTTTAGTAGCTAGAACGTAATTAGTATTCTAAATTAATTCAAGTTACATTCTAAAGCGTAGTAGCCAAAGAGCAAAGATTTAGTTAAATTTCTTAATTTTAAAATTTATTTGGTAAAAACAGAAATGAAAACTCTTTTTAATATAAGCTATTAATAAAAACTTAATAGTCTATCTTAAAGACATAAAAAGTAAAGTAATTCTATTTAAACAAGTTATCTATATCCAATGTATAGGCTAAGTTATATTAAAAAGAAGTTAAGCAAACTAAAACTTAGTATAGCTTAATAACTAAAAGAGATATAAACTAAGTTAATATATATAAAGTTCAAAGAAAAACTAGCTTAATAATTTAGAGCATAAAGTTTTAAATAATAACTTATTAATAAAAAGTTAGTAAAGCTACTTTTACTATATAAAATAGTAAAAGCTAAATATTCTAGTAACTAATAGTTAATTTAAATTTAAAGCTCTTTTAAAGTATAGAGCTTTTAATTCTCTATAGTTTATATATATAAAGTTTATTATTAGCTCTTTTAGTTACTTAGTTCTAAAGCTTAAATGATAGCTTATAACTACTAATTTTAGTAGAGAAAGTAGCTTATAAGCTAACTTCTATAGCCTATAATAAATAGTAACTAAAGAAATTTAAAAATACTATATAGACGTACTATAGTAAAGATCTTTATATCATATATTTTAATTATAGTTATTACTAGATTTATAGAATAATTACTTATAATTCATTTAGTTATACTTTATCCTAGTACACTTTACTAAGATACTTTTTAGAAGCTATTATATGTAACTTAGTACTATAATATATCTAAAATAGAGTACTTTTTGTATTATTATTGTATTCAAAGTAGACTAAAAATTATTATATTTATATTATTTTAAAAAAAAGAATATATTTAGAGAACATATGTACTAATAAAGCTTCAAAAATAAATTATGAAAAGTTCTTAGTTTTTTTTATAAGAGCGCTAGTAAGATATAAAAGTTTTATTGCTTATTTACTATAAATTACTCTTTTTTACTATTATAACAAGAGTGTCTTTAGGAGGATACTTCTACAATAATATTAAGGACACTATTTAAATAAAAAGTAAAATCTCTAATAAGTATATTAAATTTCTAGATAGATCTAAGAGATAGAGTCTATAGTATATATTTTCTAAAATATAGTAACTATCTAATTAAGTTATAATAAAAAATTATATTACTATATATTAGAGCTAAAGAGATAATTAATAACTACAGTTAATCAGGTATATTATAATTTTATACTACTTAAGAAAGTTAGAATAAGATTCTTAGCTATATACCTAAGAGCTAAGCAATTATATATTTATAACTACGTAATTATAAGTACTCTCTAACTTTAATATACTCTCTAGAGTAGTAAGAGTAGTAATCTACTTTACTAAAACTAATTCTATTAGATCTACTATAATTAGTAAACTTTAGTAGAGCTTGAGCTTAAGAATTTAAAGTATAGTAGTAAATTATAGTCTAATTATCTGTTTAATAATTTTGAATACTAATAGCAGTAAGCTCTTACCTATTTAAGCGTAGCCTAACACCCTAAAAACTAATCTAATTAGATAAAAAGTTACTTTATAATACTTTAGAAAATAGCTAATAGCTATAAATATCTAGGTACTTAATAGATAAAAGATAATTTTACTAGTAAAGTCTAGGCTTCTAATTTCTCTTAGGTAGAGTTTATAGTATAGTTAATAGCTAAATAAGCTACGCTAGCTACTTATATAAGTACGCACTTAGACTAGAATTAAAGACTTTATTAATAATAATAAGTTCTCTAATCCTTAATATTTTTACTATAATTATTCTTTTTCTATATTATTAAAATATTAAAGTCTTTAAGCTAATAAGCTTTTTATTCAATCTTTGTATTTCCTAAAAATCTACTACTTTTAAGCTTTTACGCTCTGAAGCTTTAGACCTAAATCTCTACTTTACCTAAAACTCTACTTTACTTATCTTTTTTTTTTTTTTTACTATAGTAAGTTTTTACTCTTATACTTTAATTAATAGCTAGTAATTATAATTTAGTTTATTAACCTAACTTCTAACTCTAACAATAGCTATAAGTAATAGTAATCTAGCTTTTACTATAATAGCGTCTTATATAATGACTCTAGTAGTAGTGACTATAATACGCTCTCTAGCGCTTATCCTTTACTATATCATTAGCTTCTATTGGCTATTAATTAATATCTACTATCTTGTTCTATAATAGCAACTAAAGCTAGTAATCTAATTAGTATACTTTCTAGTACTTAGCTTTTAAATATACTACTAACTTAAAGCTTTATAGAAAATAATAATACTAATTAATATCTAGAATAAAAGAAGTGTTGTAAGCGCTTAGAATTAAACTACTAAGCTTTTTATATAAGTTATAAGTGCGTTCAGTAATAGTATTAATTTAGTAACTTTACTAATAAGAACATCTATAAATTAGTTAAGTAGAATTCTACTAGTATCTCTATAGCTAATAGTACTATCTAGTATAAAAGTTTAAACTTTTAGTGATCTAAGTAAATTTAAAAATAAAGTAATTAAGATTAATAAAAGTAGACGTTTCTTAGCTAAAGTTATAGTTCTCTAATTAAGAAATCTAAGTTTAAAACTTATAAGTCTAAGACTTCTAAGTTAAAGAGTCTAAGGTCTTTTAGTTATTAGCGCAAATAGATTAGAGTAATACTTAACCTTAATAATTTATGCTACTCTATATATAACTAGTATATCTATTATTAACTTAAGAATAATATTCTTAAGTTAGATTACTTTAAGTAACTTTATAAAGTTTAGTATTACCTATTTTATAACTTTTATAAGTATAAAGTACTAAATTAAGATCTATATAAGTACCTTATTAATCTAGTAAAAAACGCTTGTACTAAAGTAAGTTAAATAGTCTTTTTATTATCTTTTTAAATCTTTACTAACTTAATAATATAGCTAAAGTACTAAGAATTACTACTTTTATTAGCGCTAGCTATTTTAAGATATTTATAATTATAAGAAGTAAAAGAAAGTAGCTACTAGTTTACTTAAGACCTTAGATAGATTATTAACTAAAACTCTATAGTTTCTAGCTAAGAAGAGCTTAAAGCCTATTTTATTAAAAACTTTAAATAACTCTAATTAATATAGTAATTAAAGTAAGTCTATAATACTAAGTAAGAGTATAAGAAAGTTTAATATTAATTACTATTAGTTAATACTACTACTTATATTTTCTACGTAAACTTATTTACTTATAGACTTTAATTTATTATAGTGTTACTTAGAATGTTATAATTAGAGTTGGATTTAGTAGTAGTCTCTATCTTAGTTCTAGTAGTAAGCTTTATAGTTCTAGTATTAGCTATTATAGAATTAGTAGCGTAATTAGTATAGTTAGTATTAGTCTTTGTAGTGTAACTCTTAGTCTTAGTAGTATAATTCTTAGCTTTATAGCTACTAATCTAACAGCTTAATATCTAGTATTAAAAGTAGTAAGATCTACTACTATAGATAGCGTTAGCTTACTAAGTCTAAGTATAAGAAAGTAAGTAGTAAGCTTATAATTACGTAGAAGTTCTAATTACAGAGCATTAAAAAGAGTAGAGTAAAATAAGATTAGTTAATCTATCTTCTAGGAAACTTTAATTTATAGTAGAAATTAGTATTATAATTAAGCTACTAGGCTAATAACTATTATAGCTAAAGAGATAATTAACAATTAGAGATAATTAAGTATACTATAATTTTATACTACTTAAGAAAGTTAAAATAAAATCTTTAGCGATATACCTAAGAGCTAAGTAATTACGTATTTGTAATCACGCGATTATAACTACTCTCTAACTTTAATACTATATTATCTATATTATCGTAAAGTTAGTAATCTTAGATATAAGCTTAGATTTAAAATTTATGATACTTATACAGATACTATTCTCTCTGGACCTAAGAGATAGAGTCTATAGTGTACCTTTTCTAGAATTAAGTTATTACGTAATTACGTAATAACGCGTTACTGTATTAGACTTTTTAATTAAACTTAAAAATCTCTTATATAAGCCTAGATTTGTAACTTTTAGTACTTTTCCTTATACTACTACTAATATAATATTTACTATATACTTAATTATAATACACTAACTACTTTTAATTTGTAATATAACTCTAATAGCTGATTAAATTACTAACTAGTAGTATAAAAGTATACCTTACTTGTCTACTAGTACTAAAAGAAAAACTAGTAAGCTATAGTAAGTCTAACAGTTGTATAAAGCCTTTGATATAATTTATTATAATTTAGAATACTTACGTAAAACTTATAAATCTACTAGTAATCTATAATTTCTATATAATTATCTCTACGTCTAGCTATATTAGTTACTATATTATATAGTCTTTATAGCTTTATACTATACTTTTTATATATTTAGGGCTCTCTATATTAACTAAAGTATAACTTACTTCTAGCTTCTAAACTTACTACTTACTATAAAGTTTATAAATATCTACTTATAAGATATTACTAGTAATCTATATATACTAGCTATAAGTTTAGTACTTAGTACTTAAAGTTATTAGAGCTACTCTAAAGTAATTATATAAGTAGTAAAAGAAAAGTTTATATAAATAAAAGTCTATATACTGAAAAACTATTAGCTTACTATCTACCTTAACTTATTACTCTACTTTATAATATTAATACTATTAAACTTAAAGTACTTTCTATAGCGCTATACAAGCTCTATATTTGTAACTAAAGTTTATATATTATTTATTATAGAATAGCTAGTATAGACTATAATATTTAATTGAACTACTTATAAATTTAGTTTTATATTAGCAGTTTCTAAAATACTAGGCGTTTAAAAATAATTAAAGATAAAAACGTTCTATATAAATATAAAATAGAAGTTTGTCTAAACTAAGGATTACTTATTAAAAAAGAAGTATAGTATATTAGAAAATAATAATAGAAGGATTAAGAAGTTAAAAAAGAAGATTTATAGTAAAGAAAAGTATTATTTAAGTATAGAGACGTTTATGTAAATTCTACGTAAAATAGCTATTCTTTTAATAATTGTATTAATATTAATAAAGATATTTACCTTTAGACTAACCTAAGTTATTTACTTATTTTTATAGCTAATAAAGAGGCTTTTAGTTAATATTATATTGCTCTCTAGATTCTAGCTCTTTTACTAATAAGAGCTACTTATTTCTACTATTAGCCTCTACTAAGCTTTAAAAGCTTATCTAGATATCTACTTTTAGAATTTTTATATTTCTATAGCTTTATAGCTTTATAGCTTAACTATTACTACTTTTAAGTTCTCTAGAGAAGCCTCTATTACTAAACGTATTAAGATTTTATATTTATAGTAAATACTATAAAAAAAGTTTTAGTAATACTTTCTACTAGATTATAGTAAATATAGAGTATTTAGAAAATATGCCTATATTAAGATTACTATATAAAGTTACTAGACTATGCTATATTACTCTACTCTATATTAATATTCTATTATAATATTTATACTATTTATACTATTAAGCTTAGATTAACTATTTTTGCATATTTATATATAACTAACGACTTTATTTTTACTATTTAATACTAATTAGTTTACATACTATCTACTAGTGTTATTAATTACTACTTTTAAAAATAATATAACTATAAAATAATACTAATTAAGTCTACTACAATTATTTGAGTTAACTTAACCTAAACTTATCATATTATAGTTATAGAATTGCAAGTAAAACTAAAAATACTAACAAAGAAATATGCTTTCTACTATATAAGCTATAATATATAATTACTATAACTATTATCTTTATTTAATATAATGTGTTTACTACTTCTTTACTTATAGTTTTTAATCTAAGGCCTTTACTACTACTTTCTATATTTTAAAGTAGTTTCTATTCTATCTTAAGATACTAATAAGAAATTTTACCTTACTCTCTAGTTATATATTTATTATAGTTATACTTTTAGCTTTTTAATTTTCTAGATAATACTATAAATTTTAATTTTTCTAAGAAGCTTTAGAATATACGTTATTAGAAAATAATTCCTTTTCCTACTTTAAAGTCTACTAGCTCTATTATAGTAGAATATATTTTCTTTACTTTATTATTACTACTTAAAGCTTTCTAAATATAATTTTTCTTAAATAGTTTACTATAGTATAAACTATAAGTAGTATTCTTATTTAAAAAAACTAAATAATAAAATAAACTAATATAGAATTTAGTAGAGAGTAGTTGATTTTTATAGTTAGTTCTTTTTAGAAGACTAACATTACTAAAAGTTAATACTATTATCTAAGTTACTATTATAAAGTCAATCTAAAAAGTAAAACAAAAAAAAGATTATATTAGTATTAGTAGTACTAACTATACTCTATATAAGCTAGAGACTAAAAAGACTTAATACTCACCTAAGTAGTAGGTATAAAAAATAGAGAAGTCTAACGTCTTAAAAGTGATAATAGTATTAAAATAAACTTTAGAACTTGTATTTAGCTTATTAGTCTAGTATTTAACTATATGTTATTATATTAAAAAGATTTAATTTCATTCTAAATAAATTAAAGATTATTAGAAAAAAATCTTTTTACATAAAGCTTATAAAATTTTCTCTAACCTATTACTCTTCTTACTATAGTTTATCTATAAAAATACTTCTATATTTTATAATAGTAAAAATAGATATTATTCTTAATTATATTCTACTTAATCTTAACCTATACTTTACTTATATAGTTCTATAGTTAAATTCTATTCTAAGATTTAGTTTACTTCTATAGTGAATTATACGTTAAATACTACTTATTATATATTTTTCTTTTTTCTACTTACTTTTTTAATTTCTTAATAAAGTAGGTAGAGTAAAAAAGTATTCTCTTCTTTACTTTAATTACTAGAAGCATTTAGTTATTACTATTAGTATCTATTTTATAAGCTTATTTCTATCCAAACTCTAGATTAATTTGAATCTAATACTTAAGTATAGTACAAAGTTAGAATAGAGTAAGGTAATAGACATTAGTTTAGTAACTCTATAAAGTAATGTTAATATAAGTTTATTCTTAAATATTTTCTATTATTTATCATATAGAAGTAACTTTTAGTAAATATATTTTAATGATAAATATTATAAATATATGATAACAATAATAATTATAATAATATACTTAAAAAATTAACCAGTTATAAAACAATTTATATAGCTTTAGAAGTAGAGTTTAATATAGCAACAAGTTAAGTTTTAAGCTTAAAAACTATAAATCTTTTTAGATATCTTTTATCTAGAAGATAGAGTAATAATAAGCTTTTTATAGTAAATACAGATAGTATTATTAAGTAAATCTTTATAGTCGAACTCTTAGCTAAAAAAGTAAAGTATAAAGTAAAATAGAAAGTATAGTAGAATATACTACTAGAGTGCTTCTTTTAGCTATAAAACTAGATAACTAGCTATAGTACTATATAACAAACTTAGTGTCTATTATAGTATTAAACTATAATATAATAGTATATAGATAAGAATCTTAATAATAGCTAATGCTATACTTTAGAGAATATATACTTTAGATAAATTATTTAATCAAAAGCTTATTTAATTTTATAATACTTCCTTTTTGTACAGATATTCTCATTCTAACTACTTATTATCTCTATTTCTATTTTTTATTATATAAAAATTTTCTTAAATAGCTATTACTTAAGAGAAGTAATTTCTTTATACACTATATTAAGAGATCTTATACTATTAATATCATTAAGATATTAAGTTCTTATAAAACTACTTATTTAAATTATTAAAATCTATTTATAAGTAGTCTAATTAATATTATAGTTTATAGCTACTTTATTATAGTTTCTATATTAATCTTTACTATAAATATAGTACTTAATAGTTAAAAGAAAAGCGCTTTAGCTTTTGTAGTACTAATATTAGAAAATAAATAAATTTAATAAGATAAGTAGTAAGCTAAAACTTTTTAAGTAAATAAGCTTCCACTTAATAAATATTATCTTCTACTAGGTATATACTATTGTAAATGTAGTTTTCTAACTCTAATTACTAAAGTAAGATTATAGCTACTATAAGAAGACTACTAGTAAAATTAAATTAGTAAGTATTTTTAAACTTTTTAGTAGGTAGTAGATAAAATAGCTAAAGATAAAAAGTACTAAAACTAAATTAGAAGGCGCTAAATAAAGAAAGAGTGTAGTTTTAAGCTAAGGAAATACTTAGATAATATAGTTACTTATATAGCTAAACTTAAAGAATATTATATATTAAGTATAAGTAACTACTTTTTGTATAGATTTTATGTAAGTATTTCTAATTATTTTAAAAGCTCTGTACTAGTATTAGACTTACCTTAGCTTATAATTTCTCTTCTAAGTATTACATAATAATATAGAACTGGTACTAAGATAAGCTAATAGATAAGATAACTATAAGTAATCTTTAATGAATATAAGATAGTTAGCTTATTATAATTATACATAGTATTTACCTCTCTCTCTAGACTCTAGAGATAGAGCTTACTACATTATTTTATATTATACTATATAATATATAATAAATACACAAAATTTAAAGCTATTAAAACTTAGCCTAAACTTTAGCTTCTCTTACTATCTACTCTTACCTTTCTTTCTTATTTATCTATAATAAAGTCTTATAATTCTTTAAAAACTTAGTTAGTACTACTAAATATATATAGATAATTTCTAGTAGTACTACTATATTATATATAGTCTCTTTTAAAAACAAGTGCTACTTCCACTACTACTTCTATTATAGTTATAAAACTTTCTTAGCGCCTTAGTATCTTCTAGAATTAGTATTAGTAATATGTTTATAGTGTAATATAAATTCTATACCTTTCTAACAGTCTAATATATTAGCTCTTATATATCAGAAAAGCCTTAAAGGCGCCTATACATCTCTACTAGACTATTTATATATCTTACTATAAGCTTATTAATAAGCTATTAGTATTACTATATTATATATATTTATTATCTTACTTTTATTATTTGTCTAGTTATTAGTTTAATGTTATTATTATTATTATTATTCTTAATTACTAATTTATTTATAAGCTACTTAAAATATAGAGATAGATAGAATAATAGTAAAGAAAGTAAGAGATATCTTAATTTTTATCTTAAAAAACTTCTTTACTGTAGTTAGAATCTATAGTTACTAATTTTAGTGCTAATCAATAAGTACTTTATAGAGTATTAAGTTTTTTTTATAATTAGTCTACTTAAAACTTCTATTAGTTATAATAAAATCCTACTAGTATATACACTATACTCTAGTATAGACTTTAAGTACTATAAAACTACTAAATAGTATAATAATAATAAAGCTTAAGTGGTAGATATTGATACTTAAGAACTTTTTAAATATATAGTATACTAACCTATAATTTACATAAAATTTAAAAGCTAGTCTAGGAAAGTAGTTTATCTAATTTATTATCTATTTTAACTACTAGTTCTTAATTAAATAGCTTATTAGCTTAAACTTGCTTAGCCTATATTTAATAATAACTATAGTAGTCTAAGTTATAGTAGTTATAGAATAGATTAAATATATCTTAAAGATAATAAAAGCTTCTTAAAAATTAAAGTTTCTATACCAATAAGTAAAGAGTAAGAAAATGTAGAAAATAAAGAAGATATAAAAGATAAAGAATATATTAAAAAAAAGAAAAGAAAAGAAAGATATTTCTACTTTTCTATAACTATAGCTAAAGAGTTTAGTATAATTATATATACATAACTTTTTTACTAGCTTAAAAAGCTATTTTATAATAGTTTTAAAGTTATTATCCATAGAATTAAAAGCTATAAGCTACTATACTTTACTACTTTCTTACTATCTAGTCTTAATTTAGAAATAGCTTTAAATACTCTTTAGACGTTTACTACTATTTCTCTATAGTTCTACTCTTCTCTATTTTCTACTTCTATATAGAGCTTCTAGAGAGTAATAAGTCATATATTTAACTTCTAAATAGTTTTTTTAGAGATATAAAGAATATATACTTTGTTATATTATTTTCTCTATAGGTTCTAGATTAAACTATAGCTTTTTACTTTAATAATCTTATATAAAGTTTAAGACTATTAAACATTATTACTTAGTTTTAATTTCTAGAACTTTTTAAAGAATATATATACTACTACCTAATATTATATAAGGTATTAAGAAAATATATATATGTTATAATTAAATACTATATTACTTAACCACGTTATACCTGTATTTCTACACTAGTATATTTAATAAAGTAATATAGTAATTATTGTACTAGTCATAAAACTATTATAAGTAGAAGTAGTTTTAATTCTAAATCTAGTCTACACTATAAATTAATAATTTTAATATCATATAACTTAATAATATATTATTATATTATTATATATCTACGTTCTCTTAAAGATTAATAGTAAAGACTCTTTATTTTAGACCTAGAGAGAATTTTAATTTCTCTATATCTCTATAGTATTTGTATTACTACTTTAATTATTACTTTTAAGTCTGCTATTACTTTATATCTATAATATAGTAAGATTTAAGTTATTAGAAAATATATTTATTCTAGAGTTACTATTTATAATAACTAACTACGTATTATTATTTTAGTTATTATAGTGTAAAGTTTATTCTAAGATAACCTAAGAGTTAGTTTATATAGTATAAGCAAGTGCGCTAGATAGGTTAGTATACTAGTATATTTAGTAGAATAATGTAATAGTATAAGAGTGTAATAGTACGTTTAGTAGAATAATATAATATTATAAAAAGTTAAGAAAGAAGTATAATTCTTAGATTAAATACTAGAGTTTTATATAAAGTTAAATATACTAAACTATAGAGGTATAGTATCTAAGCTATATACTTAATAAGTATTATTTCTACTTAGTAGTGTTTAGTTATGCTAAGAGTACTAAGCACTAATTAGTTCTATAGTTTAATTAGTGTTACTTAGTTATGCTAAGAGTACTAAGCACTAAGTAAGTTATATAACTACTTATAGCTATTAAGTTAGCGTTTTAGGTATACTAATGCCTATAGAACTTTAGTTCCTAAGTTTCTTCTTCGAATTATAATATATAGATACTCTATCTTAATAATAGTAGTTTATTACTTAGTACTTTATTCTACTTCTAATAGTATAATATAAATTAAGCTAAGATTTAGTAGTTATTATAACTATCTGTAGCTTAGCTAAACTATTTATTATAAAGATTGTTTCTTATATAAGAATTATGTATACATTCTATACTTACTAAGTATTTAACTAGTAACTATAAATAAAAATTATACTAGATTAGTACTTAATAGTACTAAGAGTTACTAGTTAGTAGCTATAAGTACTAGAAGATATAAAAGCTAAGAAATTTACAATTCTATATTTAACTATTCTTAGTAGTATTCTTTTATATATTAGAATAAATAAATCTCTAAGTAAACTCTAAATACTATTATAAAGAACTATAATATTTACATCTTATTCTTTATAAAGTAGAGTCTTATATCTAAATAGCTTAGAATAGAGATATAAGAGCTAATTAATTAAGCTTATAAGATCTAATTAGCTATTAAAGATAATGTAATTATATTTATAGAAGTTAACGCTTTATAAGCTACTATAGTAGATTAATATATTATGTTATATTAAGTTACTACTATAAGTAGGCCTAAGTCTTAGTAAGAAATATTAAGATATTAGATAGCTTTACTATTAAAGTTAGAGAGTAGCTCTTATTATATAATAATTATAGATACGTAATTAGTTAGCTTCTAAGTATATAGCTAGAGATTTTATTCGAACTTTCTTTTATAAACTTAATAATAATATACTTCATTATTGTTGTAGAACGCATCTCTAGATACTCTTATAGAGTATTGCACGTGATTATACTAGTATAGATTAAGAAAAGCTCTTAGAAGCTTTGCTACTTAAGAGAGCTTTCTAAGTAAGCTTATAATATAATAATTTATCTTCTATTTATTCTTATACTTCTAGACGCGATAGTTATAAGCTTAGCGCTTTAAGAAGATAATATAGTTCTATATTTATATGCTTAAGACGCAAGGCGTTTAAAAGAGTATAGTATTTCTAATTCTATTACTAATCTTTCTACTTTCTAAGAAGTACTTCTCTATCGCTTATAATAAGCGACTCTATAACTATCTCTATAGAAGTATTTATACTTACTAGCTTAGCGTATTAGCCTAAGTAGTTTACCTAGTTTAAATTCTATACTCTAAGCAGAGGAATTTAGGCTAATATTAACTCTAACGCTAAAATAGCTATTTCTATTTAGATAAGCGTTCTAGTAGCTCTAGAGCTAGTAGCGCTTATATAGGATAATATAGTTAACAAGTTCTACGCTAATAAGTATAACTTATCTATTATAAAGTATAAAGTATAAAGTATAAGTAATAGAATAGTAGTTAAAGAGTACTTGTATTAGATACCTTTAGAACTAGGTTAATTAAACTATTAGCCTAAAGCTTCTAGCTTCTACTATACTCTCTATTTCTATAGAGAAAGATGCTATATTATAAGCACTTATTAAATATCTTAAGTCTGCGCTTTTACTAGAAGAGAACTATACTAAGAATCTTATACGCTTATAGTATAGAGTATACCTCTAGAAAGCGCGATAAGAATATATTAACGCTAAGCGCTAGCAATAGAAGTACCTCTATATTCTAGTCTAAGCTAAAGTATATAAACTTACTAAAGTTAGTAATACGCTTATAGTCTAGAACTATTTAGAAGTAATTAGCGTTAAGCTTACTCTAGAATAGAGATACTCTATATAATAGAATCTTATTAAAGCTCTTACTATTAGCAGGACTTAGATTACTCTTAAGTAAGTGTTAAAGATCTTTACTACTCTAATCTAAGAGTACGCTATTTGCTCTACTAGTAGAGGTAGTATATTTGCTATTATAGAAGTACTATAATAAGCTTCTAGTAATAATAATTTAGTATAAAAATCTAAGAAGAATTGCCTATATAGATAGTACTATAAGTAGTCTACTACTATATATAAGCGCTTAGAAATAGCGCTTATAGGTAAACCTCTAAAGCTTTCTAATAAAGCTAAGGCTAAGATTATAGCTAAGCTTAAGGACTTAAAGTATAATAGTCTAAGAAGAGCTCTAGATAAGAAAGAATAGACTACTCTATAGTAAGCATAGATTAAAGGCCTAAGTCTTGTCTTTCTAGAGTTAATTTAGGTAATACTTATTAACTTTACTCTTATTATAAGTTAGCTAAGTATTAGTAGTATATACTTAACTATAGATTTTAACTTCTATCTACTCTCTATAAGCACTATCTTAGATAATAGAGTAGTAGTATATCTTATTAATAATATATCTCTACTTAAGTCTAAGACCTTTATAAGAGTATATAAATTCTACACTATAGAAGTAGAAAGCTTCTTCTTCTAGATACTTAGATATAGTACTTAGAGAATTAGAAACGTTTTAACTAGAAAAAGAGAGCTATATACTAAGAATCTTATTCTAATAAGCGTAGCACTTATAGAGAGCTTTTATATTAATATTATCTTAGAAGTAGCTCTTAATAAGACTAGGCTTTAGTACCTTAAGCTAGACGCAACGCTTTGTATTAGAACACTCTCTAATAACTTTATACTAGCAAAGCTTAGAAGAGAGCTTAATCTTACGTTTATTAAATATAATTCTTTAAAGTTTTATCTAACTATAATAAGCGTAACTAATAACTAGCGCTCATAATAATTCTAGAGGAGCCTCTCTTAGTCTAATTTAGAGAAGCTTTAGCACGCAAGAGTAGGCTATCTAGGTCTAGAAGCGCTCTAAGCTCTTATTAAGAACGCGCGTAATATACGCATTAAGAGAATAAGCTAAAGTAAGTGTAAGTATTACGCTATTACTTATATAAAGTAGCGTATCTCTAGATAACTACGTAAGAAAGCTCTAAAATCTTATTAGAGAATCTTATAGAATCTTTTTAACTTCTCTATTAGTTATAATAGAGAGCTCTAGATTATAGTGCTTAAAGATAATTATAGTAGCAAGATCTATTAGTATACTCTCTAAGCTAAAACGCTTATTAAGATTATAAGAGTCTTCTATAACTTTATAAGCTTTCTTATAGCTTAGTATAAGCTAAATATCTACGTTATTATCTAAGATAATAATATTATAACGCTATCTTAGAGAGGTAAGTTACGCTTTAAAGTATAGGCTAAAGAGTAGAGTATTATTATAGAGTATACTTTTATCTATATCTATAAACTAAATAGAGGAGTAGAGAGAGTAGATTAGAAAATAATTACTAAGTCTATTAAGATAAGACTTAGTGTAAATCTCTCTAAGAAGCTCTAGCTAGATATTATTAAAGCAGTAACCTAGCTATATAATATAAGTCTATTATATACTTATAATCTCTAGGCCTCTAATACTATACTTAATATATAGTATATAGAGTATAGTAAGAAGGTTTATACTACTATAGCTAACTTTTATCTAGATTAGAGTACTATCTACGTCTATAGCTATAGAGCTTACCTACTTAATAGAGAGTAAGTAGCTAGGCAAGATAAGCGTAATTTTAAAATTATACCTAAAGGCTATATTAGATACCTAGTAGAATATAGAGCGTTTAATATCTATAGAATATAAGTTCTAAAGCTTAATTAAGTAATTATAATAAGAAATATAAGCTTTAATAAGAAGCTCTTCTATAAGAGAAAGGTAGAAGATAGCTAGAAGTACTTAATAGAAGAGCTTATAATAATTATTAATCTTCTCTATAAAGATAAGCTATATAACGTAGAAGAAGTATATAAAGATATCTTTAACTAACTCTGCGCTATAGTAAGTAAAGTATAAGACTAGTAGACTTCTAAAGACTCTATCTAGAATCTAGAGAGTAGTATATTGCAGCTTACTATTAAATAGGCTAGCTAGCCTAATTAATAAGTAGTATATAATATATCTTCTATATAGGTAGAAAGCTTAGCTAGCTAACTACTAGAAATCTATACAGACTCTTAAGAGTATATAAGCCTATAGACTCTAGAGTAGATACTAAAGCCTAGAGCGTACTAGACTATAAGGTCTAGTTAAGAGTATAATAGTAGCGTCTAGAAAGTGCACTAAACTAGAGAAGAGCGCCTACTAGTACTAGAAGATAAATAGCTATCTAATATAGAAAGCTTTTATTAGAATAAGGTATACAGTGCTTATTAGAATAGAGTACCTCTAAGTATACTATATTTCTACGCACGCTCTATATTTAGAACTTCTCTAGAATAAGATAAAATAGAACTACTATCTACTTCTAGACTAATACGCTAAAGGCGTAATTATAGAGAACTAATATAATTAAGCTCTAGAATTAAAGAGCGCTATAAAGGCCTAGAAGTAGAAGAACTAGAAGTCTATACGCTATATAATCTATAGAATAGTATATAAGATAATAACCTCTTAAATTGTCTTCTATAATACTTATATAGAGTAGAAGAAGACTAAAGAGAGCTTATAACTATTTATTTAATAATTATAGCTATAATCTTAGGTAATATACTTCTATAGAAGTATAAGCTATCTAAACGTATATACTATAACTAACTACTAAAGCTCTCTAAGAAGTATAAAGACCTTAGTAATTATCTATATAGAAAGCTTTTCTATAAAGTATATAAAAAAGAGATTAATATACTTTATAGAGTAGATACCTAAAAGAAGATTAAGCGCTTCTTAGTATAAGAGCGTCTACTTCTACTAAAGTAGATATTTATATATAAGGTAGATTAGAATAGCTACTTTATTAAGTATAAAGCTCAAGTAGTAGTAAGAGGAGACCTATAAGTAATTAACTCTATATACTCTATATATATAGTAACGCTCGCTTTACGCTCTTTTAGAATAGTAATAGTAATAGTAGCTAAATTTTACTTAGAGATCCTCTAGTTTAATATTATAGAAGCATTTCTCTATATATACTAAGAGTACTAGCTAGTTATAGTATATAATATACTAGATAGCTTTAAGAAACCTAGTAAGTGCGTAAAGCTTAAACGCGCTCTCTATAGACTAAAGAACTCTCTACTACTCTAGTATAAAGAGCTCTTATATATAGTAAAGAAAGTAGGCCTTATTACCTCTAAAGAAGAGCTTTATCTCTTTTTTAATAAATAAAGAAAGATCTTTCTACTCTTCTATATTAATAATATACTACTTATATATTACTATACTATTTATTAAGAAGCTTTATAAGTAGCTAATATAATAAAAGTAGTATATAATCTAGAAGAAAAGAGCCTAGTTAAGTAGTTTTTAGAAGTAAGAGTATTATGTAATTACGCTGCTTATACTATAACGCTCTTATATAATAAGTATTTAGATAAGCTTACTAAGAAGTTCGACTTAGAGAGTACTTTCTTAAGTTTTACTATACTACTTCTAAGCTAAGAGCTTATAAAGTTAATAGGCGAAGTAGATAAGAGAGTAGTTAAAGACTACTAAGAGTGTATTAGATTACTACTCTATATAGCTATTATACTATAGCCTAATATAGTATATACTATCTTAAAGCTTTTATACTTCTTTATAAATCTAAGTAAAGAGTATATTAAAGTAGTTAACTAAGCAATTATATACTTATATAAGATTTACTACTAGGCTATCTACTATAAAGCATACTCTAGAGTAGAGCTTATAATTTATAGCAACGCTTCTTTTATAGATAATCTAGAGACTAGACACTCTTTATAGAGCTACCTTATTATACTCTTTAGAGATACTATTATTTAGAAAGTAGTATAATAAGTAACTATAATAACTTTAACTATAGAAGTAGAGCTTTTTACTCTTATGTATATTAGTAAAGAAGTAATAGCTCTTAAGAGGCTATTTTAGAAGCTTTCTCTTACCTTAGAAGCAGCGTAGATAATTTTCTGCAATAACTAGTAGACTATACGCTTAGTAGTTAGCGCTAATAAGCGTATAATAATACGCTTTAGATATATTAATATCTAAAATATATAGCTAAGATAAGAGTATACTAAAGAGTCTTTTAGAGTTAAGTATCTAGAGACTAAGAGTATGCTAGCTAATAGGCTTACTAAAAATCTATCAGTTTAGTAATTTGCCTGCTTTAAAGAGTAGTTAAATATAAAAAATATTAAATTATTAGTAGTATTATAAAGCTTATAAAGTATAAAAGAGTTTTTAGCTACTCTTCTTAGAGAGTAGTAGAAAGTATATTTTAGGCGCAACCTCTCTTATAGGCCTGCAGAAAACTACTTATTAGAAAAGGCTTTTATTAGAGTATACGCTCTAAAGAGCGTAGTAAGATAAGAAAGTATATCTAGAACTATAATTAGAGTAAAGCTTCTTTAGTTATCTAAGCGTAAAGTTAGAGAAGTACTACTAGTTATTACTAGTAAGATTCTTACGAGCTTAAAGATACTTAAACTTAAAAGTAAAGAACTAAGAGAGTATAACTTTCTCTATAGATAAGAATAGACAACTAAGCTTAGTAGTAATACTCTTATAGGTAACTATAATAGTATTATTAGTAATAGTCTTAGAAGACGCGCTTCTATTATTATTGTTAGAAAGCGCTATACTATTATTAGTAGTCTTGTTATAGTTAACTTACTTAACTACTAGATAAAGTTCTATAAAGCTTATTAGCACTAAGAAGTAAGAGTACTAGAAGAAAACTTACTAGAAGAGCGCTACTTAGAAGTAAGAGTATTATTAGCCTTATTATTAAAGTTAGATTAAGAGCGCTTAATACTAGAAGTATTCTTAGAGTTATTTATATTACGCTCTATCTTTAAGATATTAAAGCTTTACTTCTTACTACGTCTCTAAATAATATAGCTATACTTTATATACTACTTAAAGCTAGTAACGTAGTTATAGATAAGCTTATAGAAGTATAAGTTATAGAGATTAACTAGCTATCTAGTGTTAGAATTCTACTCTACGTTATAGAACTAATCTACTATAAGCTTAGTAGCCTTCTTAAGACGCTTAGAACTAAAAAAGAGGTTAGTAAAGCTTCTTAGAGGCTAAAGAGAGTATATATATACAAAGTTGCATCTATAATTACTATTAGCATTATTTAGGTAATACTTTAACTTCTTACTCTTATTAATACTTATATACTTCTTATAGAGTAGGTTAGTAGCCTTTCTAGTGCTTACTAATTACGCGTATTAAAGGTAAACTATCTTATAGAGTACGCTAGTTAATATAAAGGTAGGCTTCTTAGAAGTATGCTTACGCGTAGACTTAGTAATTAAAGCTTTATTAGTATTATTATTAGACTTATTCTTAAATATATACTCTTTATTCTTATACTTATAAGAAGACTCGCTAATATTAGAACTATTAGACTAAAAGTAAAGCTTCTACTCAAAAAGAGAGCTTAATTCTACGCTACTTATAATAATAAAAGAAAGCTTCTTCTTCTTAGAAGTAGAACTAGAGAAAGGTATATCTACGCGAACTTTTATACTTTCTTAAGATATAGAGAGCTTATCTAAAGCTTTAGTAGAAAGCTTAGAAGTAGTAGAAGAGATTGCGATAGCAAAGTTCTTAAGAGTAGAGCTCTTAGAACTAGAAGAACCTAGAAATAGAATATTAAGATAAGCGTTGCTAGAAGCTAAAAGACTAGAAACTATAATAGTAATCTTAGAAGAATACTTATAGAAATTACTAGAAAGCTTCTAAGAGAGCGCAGCAACGTTAGAATTCTAGTTAGTATACTCTTTCTAGATAGTCTTACTAGCCTAGTCTTTATTAAACTTTTCTATAGCGCTAATAGAATTAGTAGACTTCTGCGCTTAGCGTATTACTTTCTCTAGATTTATCTTACAGCGAAGCTTAATAGCCTTTAGAAGTAAAACTTTAAGATACTCTTTCTTAGCACGCTTCTTATTAATAAAATACTTTTTCTTAGACTTAGCGCGCTTAGTTTTAGTAACTATCTTAGTTTTAGAATTCTCTTTATTATACTCTAAATTACGCTTAATCTACTTATTACGCTTATAATATAGACGCTACTCTTCTTCTATAGCTTAATAAGTAATATAATACTTATAGGTAATCTTCTTATAACGCTCTTGCTTTACCTTATTTTTAGCTTTAAGATTATAAGCGTACTACTTATTAGTATACTTCTAGACAGCCTACTTATTATAACGTATAATACTATTAGTATACTCTTAAGTAATCTTATTACTATGCTTAGTAAATAGATTAGTCTTCTTAGAAGTATAAGTTAGAGTAGCAAATAGATTACGAGTAGAAGTAGAAGTACTTATAGAGCTAGAGCTCTACTTCTTACTAGAAGAACTATGCTTAGAAGAGCCTCTAGAAATACTATAGAGCTTATTTAGGCGTTTATAATTCTCTGCCTTAGAGAGTATAGCTAAGTTCTTAGAAAGAGTAGAGGTGCTAGGCGCTTTAGACTTTAAGGCGCTTATAGTACTAGAGCTTAAGAGCTTATTCTTAGAGGAGCCTAGAGTAGAGTATTCTCTCTTATCTTTATACTTATTACTGCGCAATATAATACTAGAGAGCTTAGAGATAGATATAGAAAGATATACTTAGTATAATTAGTAGAATAGAGTATACTACTAGAGTTAGTAAGCGTACTAATTAAAAATTAGAGAGACTTACTCTTATTTTAGAGTAAGAGGTAGAGAGTGTTTAGCTAATTAAATAATTTTTAGCAATATTATAACTAGCGCGCGTACGCTAAGCAAGGCGCTTAGCACTATATACGCTCTATTAAGCATGTAATTAGCGTTCTTTACTAAGATAAGAAGAGCTTATTATAACTACGTAGCCTGCTCTTGCAGGCTGCTTAGAGAGTATATTATAGAACGTACCTCTAGATACTCTTATAGAGTATTACACGTAATTATACTAGCATAGATTAAGATAAGCTCTTAGAAGCTTTGCTACTTAAGAGAGCTTTCTAAGTAAGCTTATAATATAATAATTTATCTCTTATTTATTTCTATGCTCCTAGACGCGACAATTATCTCTAATCATTAATTATCTTTCTAGCACTAATAGTTATAAGTCTAGTAGCTTTGATAAAACTTGTTTCTACTATATATTAAAGCTTACTAGAAAATAGATAAATTAATCTTATTCTACTTTACTTTCTTAAAAGTTTTTAATTAAAACTTCTATATAATTATAAACTTCGGTGCCTTAAGCCTAATTTAGTATTATCTTTATAGTAAAATAATATTAAAAGATATTAAAAGATATTAAAAGACTTTAAGCTAGTCTCTGTTAGAACTACTAGATAATTTTAATATTATTTTAGTATATATTACTATAGTAATATAGTTGTTTTAGCCTATAGATTAAGCTTACACTAGCCTATATAACTTGCTTTATATTATAACTAGAAATAATTAAGATAATATGCAATAATAAGTATACTACTAATAGAACTAGCTATATTTATCTTCTATTAACCTTAAAGTAACACTATATTAACTATCTAGATACTTAGTAACTAGTAAAGGTAACTACCTACTTATAGCTTAAAAGTAATTCTAGATAACTATTATAGCCTCTATCTACTTAACTATAGTAATACTTAAGAGACTAGTAATAAACGCGTTTAACTTTTATCTAATTCTCTATTAAGATAACTAAAGATTCTTTTTAAAGTACTAATTTATATAACTATAGTATTATAAATAAGCTTAAAGAAAGGTTTTATAGTTAGTACTAGTTTATATATAAAAGTATAAATGTAAATAGCTTAGGCCTTTAGCGTATCTATAGTAATAAAATTAATCTAATTTATATTAATAATAAGCTTAGGTCAGTAGAAGAACTGATATATATTAGTAATAAAAAGTTCTTTAATAGTAACGCTAATAAAAGAGATAATTTATAGCATTGCTTTAGGTAAATATATACGCAAGATAGTAGTAATAAGAGCTTTAATAGAAGTTTTAATAAAAGCTTTATTAAGAGTATTAACAAAGTAGCTCTTTGTATATTTTAGAACGCTTTTTAGAGCGCCTAAGATATTAAGTATTATATTATAAATAATATCTTATTCTATAGCTACTAGAATAGCCTTTAGAATAGCCTCTTTAATAGTCTCTCTTCTAGTAGATATAAAGTAGCTTATAGTAGCTTTATATAGTAAAAGTAACATAATTTAAAGAAAAGTACTTAAAGAATAAGAAAATAATTTAGTTAAGTATTAGTAAAGTAATAAAGTAATATAACTAGGAAGAGATTAGTTTTATTTTTATAAGCGCTAAGAAGACTTATAAATTATTTAACTAGCGTAGCGTTTAGTATTAGATTTAAGCTACTTATATCTTTAATCTTTAGAGTTATTATTATTATTGTTATTATAGAAATATAAAAGATAGAAGAAGCACGCTTTTACTAAGAGAGATTTTAGTATATATATTCTAACTATAAAGCTTTAGAATATATTACTTTATTAGTTGTAAGCTAATAAGTATATATAATTATGTTATAATCTCTTTATAGAGTATCTAGTATTTATAGAATAGCTTTTTAGCTAGCCTAAAAGATTTAGAAGCTTTAACTACTTTAGAAGTAGTAGCACTAAAGCTCTAAGCTTAAGCTTACTTAATGTTACCCCTTTAGAAGTAGGTAAAACTTTTAGTTATACGTTCTTTAGAGTACTAGGAATAGTGTATACTCTTTTAGAATTAGTAGCTCTTTAAGCTATAAGTATTAGTACTTAAGATTTAGATTTCTACTTAACAATAATTATAAACTTACTATCTACTTCTCTATTATGTTTTATATTTTAAATTGCTTCTATACGTTAATTGCCTTAATTATATTACTAAACATATAAATATAAGTAATCATAACATAGCTATTATAGCTATAAGTATACTTTTTAAGAAGTAATTAGATCAGTATACTTAGTTTACACTTCTTAAGTAATACTATAATAAAAAGAGTATCTAGAAAAAAAGAATATAATCTTTTAAATATTATTTATACAAGCCTAAGTTTTTTAATATTTTTAGTTTAGAGCTAATAAACTAGAAGCTTCTTTAAAGAACCTAACTAAGAAGTAAAAAAATAATTATAAGAAAGCTACTAATAGGTATTAAGCTCTTTTATAAGATTAGAACTTTAAACTTATAAATAGTACTATCTAAATAGCTTACTAAAACTCTAAGTCTAAGTAGTAGCTAAAAATAACTAAAAAGATTAATAATATTAAGAACTAAATTATATATACTATTACGCCTAAGTACTTATTTTTTATAAAAAAAAAAGTAATAATAAAAGAATAGTCTAGTCTTTTATTAAAACACTTAAGATAATACTTATACTACCTAATTAGACTATATAGTATATAGTTTATATAAAGTATTATACTTAGATTAAAAACTTAGAGATAATTTACCTAAAAGTAGTTTACTAACTAGTTAATAATTTACTAGAGAATAAAGTTTCTAATCTTTTAGAAGTTATAAAGCATTTTATAATTACTAATTCTTTTATAGTAATTAAGAAGTTTAACTTTAAGTAAGCCTAACAGTAGTAATATAATAAGTTATTTACTAGAGCTTTTAGTAAAAATCTATTAATCTTTAGCAATTTTAGTAAAGTATATAGTATTCTTTTCTAGAAGATATTAATAACTTATAAAAAGGGTAAAGCTAATATAATTTTAAATACTATTATAGATTAACATTTTACTTCTACTAAGTAAAGTAAAAAGTAGTTAAACTTACTATTTAAATTTTGCTTTTATAAGTCTTATATAAAGTATAAGTAATAGCTAACTACTTACTTTTAACTATAGACTATAACTACTAGATTTAAACTACTAAGTATTTTACTTATAAAGCTAGTTACTTAAAATAAGTAGAAGATTTAAAAGCGCTATTATAAAAAAAAGGTAGAGTAGCTTATATAAAAAAGTTAAGTAATTATACTAAAAGATAAGTATAGTAGCTACTAAGTACTTTAGTAATATAGTTTTTATAATTATTTACATTAAAAAGCTAATTACAGCTTCTAGGCTTTCAAAACTAACTTTTTACTAAAAATATATTTTAATAATATAATTTTAAGAGTTAATTTACTAATAATAAGTACCTAGGCTTACGCCTATATTTAACAGCTAGTATATAGATAGTGTTACTAATATACTTAGATAGAAATATAAAAACACTATTATAACTTAAAAGAATATAGTAACCCTTTACTTCTAGACTTAATCTCTACGTCTATTCTATCTAATATCTTTAATTCTATCTTAATTAATCTTTTTAACTACTAACATTAACTTTTATTATTATTCTTACTACTATTCTAGTAGAGTTATAGTTATAGCTCTTTTTTACCTACTATCTATTTCTTAATATAAATAGATATTAATACTACTAATATCTATACCTAGCTTGCTAATCTCTATAGACGCGCTATAAACTTCTTCTACTTCTTATTTAGCTTAAGCACTTTAACTACTTACTTAACTTACTGATACTTAGTATAAAGCAACTACTTAGTCTTTCTATATATTTTATATCTTACCTATAAAAGAAAATTACTTAAATAATAAACTTTAAGCGCCTTTTAGCTATTAGCGTAAGTAATATACTTAATTAACTATAGTTCTAACTAGCTTCTAAGCTCTACTTTTATCTATATATTATCTATAAAAGATAGGAAGATAGCCTTATTATCTATAACTAAGTGTTCTAGTAGCGCACTAACTAGCTCTAGTACTATTATTTTAAGCTTTTCTTTTACCTCTTAAAGAAGCTACTTAATAATAGTAAATACTAGCTTTAAGATTAACTACTATAGTAACTATTATAGTGTTCTAGTTAGCCTAAGCTATATCTAATCTAACCTATTTCTCCTATTATTTAATAGAGTAACTATTATATTATATATAATTTTTTAATTTATAGTATAGTAGGTATATAAGATTTTGTATTAAAGGTAAGAAGTAGTAAGAAGCTTAAGAAGAAATACGCATTTTCTAGGCTCTAGATATAGTAATATACTAAATTCTCTTTTTCTTAACTATAATACGTTACTAGCTAAGAGACTAGTAATACTTATGAGACTTACTTTAGTTGGTGTTCTTTTTTAGGTATTTGTAGTTAATATTTAAAAACCTAAGTTTTAGTTAGTAGCTAGAGCTAAGGCTCTAGATATTTTACTTAGTAAGTAGACCTACTACTATTTAAATCACGTTAATAACTACTGTTTTTTTTCGAAAACTTTTGTAAATATTAAGTAGAGAGTAGGTACTTATTTACTACTTTAAAATAATATTTTACCTATATGTATATTTTAGAAATTACAAAAAAATTAAAAAGCTAATTAATAAGTTTAGGCCTTTTATGTTTAGTATAAAATCTAAGCTTTATATACTCTTAGCTAGTATAATTCTTAATAGTAAAGCTATAGTCTACTTAGTTAATAATAAAGCTTGAATTTTGTCTAATTTCTTTTATTAGTACTAATTAAGAAGTAGTAAAAGCTAGTAGCTAAATTCTTTTAGTTATTAGTATTAGTAATTATATACTTTATTCTATTTTTAGTACTTTTAAGAGACCTAGAAAAGCTAATTTTTACGCTTAGTAGTATTAAAGTTATATTTAGTTTCTATATTAATATTATTTTTCAAAAGCTTTTTAGAAACAGTAGTAAATAGTATATAAGTAAGCTGTTAAAGCTTTTATTAAAGCTATCTAAAATATAAAAACTACTAGTATATAATAAAGTAAGTATAATAATTATACTACTATCTATTATAGTAGAATATTAATATAGAGTAAAGTAATAAAAAGTAGTTAAATAACTCTTTATAGTAATCTTAATATAAGTATATTTATTAAGTACTTTATATATACTATAACCTAGTAGTAGATATTAACAGAACTCTTTTAGTAATATTTACTAAAGATCTAGAGTATTAATAATATGCTTAAAAAGTTAATAGTAATAGAGAACTATATAATATACTTAGAGGTACTTAAGATAAGCTATAAGGGTATAGAATTATTAAAATTTTAGAAATATATATCTAGGTAAGCTTTTAAAGCTAGGTAGATACTAGTAGTGATAATAAATAGCTTTTATTTATAAAAGAGCTAGAAGTTAGATAGTAGTATACTATAAAATAGGAGTTTCTCTATTAGCTATAGAGCTAGATAGATAAGTATAGTTAAAATACTATTATAGAAGTTAATACTATAGTTTAGAGAATAGCTATTTTATAAAACTTTATTTTAAGAGTTATGCTAATAAGATACTTTTCTCTATTTTATATTTTATGTCTTATAGCTTAAAATGCTTTTAAGACTAAATTCTTTACAATACTAGTAATAATTAAAATTACCTTTTTTTCTAACTTATAAAATAGCGTTTATTCTCTTCAATACTCTAGCTATAGATAATACTAAAGATACTACTAAAGTAGATCTTACTACTTATAAACGTAGGTTAATTACTTTTAATACTAAGGTAGAGAAATATAAGATAGTTAGACTATAATATATAAATAGAAATCTTAGACTATAGCTAAAATTCTAGTATAATAAATTTATTCTTATAAATTAGATTAACTTAAATATTAGATACATTATAGACTTAAGTATAGCTAGTAAATTCTATAAGTTCTATATAGACTTTTCTAGAGATACTTACTCTATTACTAAAGAGTAGTTTAATTAAGTAAAAAGTCTAGATACTAGACTAATAGTAAGTAGACTAGTATGTAATAGGCTGCGCCTAGAAAGATTCTTAGCTAGAAGTATTAGAAATATAGTCTAGTTTTAGCTAAGCTTAGAAAACTCTTCTAAAGTATATAGCTACCTAGAAAGCTCTTTTTTTCTAGACTATTAAACTTATTATATATTTTCTAGTACCTACTCTTAAAGTTAGTTTTCTATAATTAAATTTAATTAATACTCTAAAAAAGTTTATAGAACTTTTTTTAGTATAGATATATTTTTATATACTTTAGTAAAAAAAGACTTAGCTTAGTATACTGTTACTTTTATACAGTAAGACTATAGCTAAAATAATATTACTTAGTAACTCTAGTTTATAATAAATATAGAAATAAATAATAAAGAGAAGTAAACTAAGATTTAGCTAGTTAAAAATATACTAAACGCATAGACTGAATAGATATTAGTCTCATTTGTTTAAAACTACATAGTACTAATTAACTTATAGAAAATAGTACTACTTTATTTAAGTATATTTAGAGAACTAAAAATTACTTCTAAAACGCTAGATTGTTTATTTATAAAAGTTTGTAACTTAAAGCTAGTATATAGTATATTTCTAACTATATTTTTCACAATATATCTACTTTTTCTTTTCTTTTTAATTTAACTAATATATACGTAGTAAAAGCTAAACAAGTAAAGACTAAACTTCTTAGACTGTAAAATACCTAATCTAACTAATTTGAATTTTTTAAGATTCTAGACTTCTAACTCTTTACTAAAGACTATAGTAACTACTAAAGATTTAAGCTCTAGATAGTAAATAAGCTATAAGATATTAGAAAAAGGCTAGAAAGCTAGCTAAAATATATTTTCTTTTAGTTAATAGATATAGTAGTAAGTATTCTACTATTATAGATAAGTTACTTTAAGAAATCTAGTAAAATAAATATATTCTAAGAGTTCTTAGACTAATAATTCTTAAACATTATACTTAGAAAAGATTCTAGAAAAAGCTATTAATATTTAAGTAAAGTAGTAAGACGTGCTTTAATAAATTTAATACTACTTTTATAAAGATTATTTTTAATATAAAATAATTTTATAATAAGTATGTAAAGATATAGTACTTAAGTATTCTAAGACTAGATCTTAAGTAGCTTATAATACCTATAGTTATTTTGGAGAACTAGAATATTATATAACTAATAAACTATATAAAATTTTAAAAAAGAACTAGTACTATACAAAGTTAGAACATAACTTTAGTAAGTTTAAATTTAAACAATTAATAAGTAAAAATAACTCTATAGACTAGAAACCTACTAAAGTATATATAGAACGAAGAGTAAGTAAAAACTCTTTAAATAAGTTTTGTATAAAGTAAATAACTAATAAAAAATAAGTACAGTAAAGAAAAAACCGTCTATATATATATATTAATTAAAGTTAGAAAATATCTATAATTGCGTAATTATAGACACGTAATTGCTTAGCGCTTAGATATATAGCTAGAGATTTTATTCTAACTTTTTTTATAGTACTTAAATACAATATACTTAATTATCTATAATTATTAATTATCTCTCTAAATCTAATAGTTATAAGCCTAGTAGCTTATTTATAGAACTAATTTCTACTACGTATTAAAGTATTACTAGATAGTAAATAAATTAATCTTATTCTACTCTACTCTCTCTAATATTCTATAATTAGAACTTCTATATAATTATAAACTTACTACCTACCTCTTTATCATCTTCTACATCTCTACCTTAATTCTAGACTTTAACTATCTTAATTATAATACTAAATCTATAGATATAAGTAATTAAAATATAGCTATTATAGCTATAAGTATACTTTTTAAGAAGTAATCTAACTAGTATACCTAGTTTACGCTTTTTAAGTAATACTATAATAAGAAAAGTATCTAAAAAGAGATTAATTCTAATCTTTTAGATATTATATATATAGACTCTTATAAGCTTAAGTTTTTTAATACTTTTATTTTAGAGCCTATAAAGCTAGCTAATCTACTTATAAACCTAACTAAATAGTAGAAGAATAAGTATAATAAAGCTACTTATAAGTATAAGGCTCTCTTCCAAAATTATAACTATAAAACAAAGAATAGCGCTACTTTAATAGCTTAGTAGTAATAAAAGTTTAAGTAGTAGCTAAGAAAGACTAAGAAAATTAATAATATTAAGAACTAGATTATACGCACTATTATCTCTAAGTACTTTTCTCTTATAATAATAAGTAATAATAGAAAAATAGTTTTATCTCTTATTAAAACTCTTAAGATAACGCTTACGCTTACCAATTAGACTATACAGTATATAGTCTACGTAGAGTATTATACTTATTTCAAGAAAACTTAAAGAGAGTTTACTAAAAAGTAGTTTTATAACTAGTTAATAATCTACTAGAAGATAAAAGTCTTAAAGCTTTTATGAGTTAAAAAGCCTTCTATTATTACTGATTTTTTTGTAATAATTAAGATGTTTAATTTAAAGTAAGCCTACTAGTAGTTATATAATTAGTTATATACTATAGCTTTTAGAATAAACACGTTAAGCTTTAGAAATCTTAGTAAGGTATTTAGTATTATTTTCTTATAGATATTAATTACTTCTAGAAAAAGTTAAGCTAATATAATCTTTAATACTATTATAAGTTAACTTATTACTTTTACTAAGTTAAGTAAAAGTGGAGCTTAGTACCTAAATTCTACTCTTATAAACCTAATATAAAGTATAAGTAAAAGCTAATTACGTACTTCTAACTATAGACTATAATTACTTTATTTAAACTATTAGGCGTTGTTCTTATAGAGCTCTCTACTTAAGATAAGTAAAAGATTTAAAAGCGCTATTATAAAGAGAAGTAAAGTAGCTTATATCAGAATATTAAGTAATTAAACTAGAAAATAAGTGCAGTAGCTACTAAGTACTCTAGTAATATAGATTCTATAATTATTTAGTCTAAAAAACTAATTACTAAGTTTAGGCCTTTATTCTTTAGTATAAACTGTAAGTCTTCTACACTCTTAACTAGTATAATCTTTAATAGTAGAGCTATAGTCTACTTAGCTAATTATAAGGTTTTAACTAAGCTTAATTTCTTTATGAAGACTAATAGTAAAATAGCTTAGACTAGTAGCTAAATTCTTCTAGTTATTAGTATTAGTAACTATATACTTTATCTTATTTTTAGCACCTCTAAAGAATTTAGAAAAGCTAACTTTACGCTTACTAGTATTAAAGCTATCTTTAGTTTCTATACTAATATTATCTTAGAAAAGCTTTTTAGAGATAGTAGTATATAGTATATAGGCTATAATTATATAATTAGAATAAATACGCTAGAAGTATTAATTATTTCTATAACTCTTAAGTATAGATTTAACCTCTTATTTAATAAATATAATACTTCTATCTATTCTTCTAATTCTAGTATTATAAATACTGTTATCTACTTATAAGTTTTATAGTTACGTACTAGTAACTCTAACTTTTAGTCTTAAAAATTAAGCTACTTAAATAGATAAGCTCTTAAGGCTTTTGTTAAAGCTATCTAAAATATAGAGATTACTAGTATATAATATAGAAAGTATAATAATTACGCTACTACCTATAAGCATTAAGTAATCTTTTATAGACTTTATAAACTATTATTATAACTCTTTTTTAAAATATAATAAAACTTGTTTAACTTCTCTATAATCTGTACGCTTTATAAATAGGCTTTAATTATTAAAAAAAATTATTGAAGTAAGCTATATAATTATAACCTTAAGAATAAGTTATTATAAGCTTTATAACTATAGTTAAGTACTACTATTAGTAGAAGATTATAGAAATTTATTAAAATAATAATACTATAACACTTTCTTAAAGAAAGTACTTAAGATATAAGAAATAGGCTAAAAAGAAGTATATTATAATTATAACGCCTTTACTATATACCTATAAGCCTAATAGCGTAGTAGAGAGAGTTAGCTAAGAGCTTATTACTAAGTTAATTAAAATATATATAAGCGCTAATATTCTAGCTAAGCTCTAGCTAGTAATTATAAATATAGTAGCTTAACTCTATAAAATAAGTTTATTATAGCTTTATAGCTACTAATTCTCTTATTAAGTATTATATAAATAGTTTAGAAAGTACTTCTAATACTATTAGCTACCTAAGATTAGAAACTAGACTACTAATCTTTATCTAGATTAAAGTAAAATTTACGTTTATAGCTATTACGCGTATTTACTTATTAATAATTATGTAGCTAGAAAGTACTATAAAAACTTTAAAGTTAAGTCTTATAGCTATATTAAGTATTTTATTAGCTACTAAGCATTTTAATATATATTATATATAAGTACTAGTAATTAATTAGATAATTATAACTTATAATATAACCTTTAATAAGAGAACGTTCTATTAAGGTAAGTATAATAAGAAGGTACTTAGAGACTAAGTAATTAAGTAGATTAAAATACTTAATAATAAAAAGCTCATAAGTTCTATAGAGAAGTTTAATATTCTACCTATTAATTAAATAGTAAGTATAGTAGAGCTATTAACTACTAAGTAAAATCTTAGAGGTAATATAAGCTATAATTAAAGTAATAAGATTAGTCTATTAATTAATTATAATTAAAGCTCTATTAATTTAATAAAGATAGAGTAAAAGGCTAGTATTCTATTAGAAATTTGTAATAATTAGCTACTTTCTACTAGGCTTACTACTCTAGAATCTACGCTAGAACTAGAGTTTTTAGAAATAAGTAATTAAAGTAATTATAGAGTTTCTAATAGTTATAGAGTAGTATATACGCCTAAGAAAGCTAAGCTATTAAAGTTTAGAGGTAGAGAGCATTTTATATATAAATTAAATAATCTAACTATATCTATTAAGTCTACTATAATAGACTTTAGTTTTATAGAAATAGATAAGAGATTTACTTTACTAAAGTAAGTACTAAAGAGAGAGAAAAGTAAGCTATCTAAATTAGTAGCCTTCTTCTAATAATTAACGTAACTATAATATTAGCTAATAGCTATGTTCTCTAGTACGCGCTAAAGTAAAAAAAGTTATAAGTAAAACATTTAAGCGCGCTTTTTTTATAATATTTATTAACTATTAAGATATTCTAAAAATAATAGTAAATAGACTACTTAGCCTAGTAATTTACTAGAGAGTTATAGTATAGATAGCGTAAATATAGTAATTATAAGCTTAATTAATAATTAAGGTTAGATTAACTATTATAAGACCTACTTTTTTAGTCTTTAAAAAGACTAAAATAATTAAGCTAGCTAAAAGACTATAATCTTAATTATTATAGCTACTACTTTTAGTAAGTATAAGCTAAAAGTATCTTACTAATACTATAATAATTTTAAAGAGCTACTTAGATTATAAAAGTAACTGCTCTAGTATGAAATATATATACTCTTTAAAGACGTCTTTAAGAGAAAGATTAATTAGCTAAGTATAAGAAAAACTTAAATAGAAATCTATAGATTATAAATCTAAGATTAGCTACTTTTATTAAAATAAATATAGACTTATAAGTATAATTAGAATAGCTATTTTCTTAAATATAAGGCTTAAATTATAGTTTATAGTAATTTCTAAAAGAAGAACTTTTTTATATTTACTTATATAGTAACTCTTGCTATAAAGTTCTTCTACGCTATAATACTAATTACTACCTAAGGTAATCTAAAGATTAATTAGTCTAATATTATAGAAGCGTTTCTTGATATAAAGATTATAGTAGAGAATTTAGTAGTTTATAAAATACTAGATAGCTTTAAAAAGCTAAAATTATATATATAGCTAAACTATAAGCTTTATAGATTATAAAACTTTCTACTATTATAGTATAAGAAGTTTTTAAAAATACTAAGAGCTATTAGTATAGTAGCTTTTTAAAAAGAGCTATACCTATTCTTTGATAAAGAATAAAAGATTTTTATTTTCTTCTATATTAATAATATTTTACTACTCTACTATTAAAAAAAAAGTAGTAAGTAATAGCTATAGAAGCTAAGATCTCTAGTAAGTATAAGATCTAGGATCAGAAAGATATAAAGTAGTTTCTAGTATTTATATAACTAAAGACTAATATCTAAAAATAATTATACTTATCTATAATATATATATAGATAAGATACTTAAGAAGTTTAAGCTTAGAGATAAATTTTTTTCTCTAACGCCTTTACTATTAGAAGAGCTAATTAAGAATACTAGAGAAGTAACTAAGTCTAAAATTTAAAGAAACTAGAAAATAGCTAGCTCTACACTTTATGTAATAATTATACTTTAACTAGATATAGCGTATACTACTTTAAAGCTTTTACACTTTCTTATAAATTTTAGTTAATAATATAAAAAAACTATAAACTAAGTAATTATATATTTTTACTATACTTACTATAATATAATTTAGTATAGTAACTGTAATAAGCTTAATTTAATAACTACTAAAGACGTAATTTTTACTTATAACTTAGAGACTTAGCGCTTATTTTATAGATATATTACTATATTATATAAAGATATAATTTTCTAGAAAGCTATAAAGTAAAGTATAGTTACTTTATCTACTATAGAAGTAGAGCTTCTTATTTTTAAGTATACTACTAAGAAAGCTAAAGCGCTTAGATACCTTTTTAAAAAGCTAGTACTTAATTTTAGAGAACTTTAGATAGTTTAGTGTAATAATTAGTAACCTATTAAGCTAGTTATTAAAAACAATAAGTAGATTAGTATTTCTCTTAGATATATTAATATCTAGAATTCATAGCTTTAGTAGAAATATACTAAAGAATTATTGAAGGTTAAGTATTTAGAGACTATAATTCTATCTATAAATAAATTAACTAAATTACTTACTTAATAATAGTTTAAAAAGTTTAAATAGCTACTTAAGTTACAAGATTTATGTTATTTAATTCTAAAGAAGTAGATAGAGAGAAGAGACTTTATTTAGACTACTAATATAATAGTTAATTACTTCTAAGCTAAATCTTAGTTACTCTAAATAGCGCTTAGTTAGAAAAAAGTAATTACTAAGTTAATATAAGTAAAAATATAGAAATTACTAAACTTTTTCTACTAAATTAAATCTATATAGCTACTAACTTACTAACAAGTACTATAGTGATAACTCTTAATATTCTCTTTCTTAATTTATCTATTTTTAAAGTTCTTAAGCTAAGCTTATAAATAAGTCTACTTAGTGTTATAAGCTTATATATAAGCTTTAAGTAGTAGGCGTTTATACTTAATCTATATACTTTTACGCTTAAGCTTAGACCTAGTAAGTTAACGCTATATATAGTAGTAGAACCTACTACTTATAATACTTAATATTAAGGTATTAGATTAGTAGCTATAAAGCTAAGAATTATTATACTAAGACTACTAGTTACGCTACTAAGACTAATAGTTATACTACTAAGACTATAAATTACGCTACTAAGACTAATACTAATTATACTAATTACGCTACTTATTATATAATAGCTAAGTCTAGAATTATAAAGAATTTAGCTAGAACTAAAGTAGTAACTACTACCAGAACTAACTTTAAAAAAAATATTCTAAGTAATACTATAATAGATTAAAGGCTATAGAAAGGTAATATTAAGTAGAAAACTAAAGTAGTACTATAGATATATAATTCTATATATCAACTCTTTTTATACTTTTATTTAGTATTATAGATTTACTATAAGCGCTATATTAACTAGAGTTGTTTAGACTTATAAATAGATTATACTTAGAGCTCTTCTTATCTAAAGACTTTAGAGTCTTAGAAAAACTTTAAGTCTACTTCTTATACTTATATATGTTCTAATAGAGTTTAGATTTAAAGTATAGTACCTCTTAGAACTCTAGCTTTATTATTAAGTTAGTAAAGAATTAAAAGAGATATAAAAAGATTATTAAACTTACCTTAGTACTATAGTACTTTACTATATTAATAAAGCGCTTATATAGATTTTAATTAAGTACTTTATACTTATAAAAGTTATAAGATAAGTAGTGCTAAACTTTATAAAAGCGCTTAGAGTAATCTAGCTTTAGAATATAATTATAAAGTTACTAATAAATATAATAGTTATATATTAAGTGTTATAAATTTTTATAGTTAGGTATTACTTTAACCTACTTACGTAGATAACTTAGAGAATTTAGAGCTTTACGCTTAGAAGTCTTAGTTTTAGATTTTTTATTAGAGTAACTGTAATCTTTACTTAGACACTTCTACTTTTATTAATCTTAAATATCTTACTTCTAGACTTACTTAGATTATTAAAGGTCTAAACTCTTATATTTAGAAATATTATTCTTTAAATAGATACTACTAGACTCTTTCTTAATTAATTTATAAATATTGTTGTTAATAAAGCTACTAAATTACTAAACGCGCTTATAACTTAAATAAAAAGCTTAGTAGTTTAATTCTATGCGCTTATAATACTTCTTTTATTTCTAATATATATTAGTATAATTATTCTTTATAAAACCTTTAGTTACTAGCTTACTTATAGACTAAGTACTTTAAAAGAAGCTAAATAGATTATTAGCTTAGTTATTATTAAGAGAGAAGATAGTAGATATTAATTAATAGCTACTAGAAGCTAATTACGTAGTAGAGACTAAGCGCTAGTACGCTATACGCTATTACGTTAAGCGCTAGAGCGTATATTATAATTACTACTACTAGAATTATTATATAAGACACTATTATAGTAAAAGCTAGATTACTATTACTTATAGCTATTATTAGAGTTAGAAGTTAAGTTATTAAACTAAATTATAATAGTTCGCTATTAATTAAAGTATAAAGCAGTACCTTATACCTAATTTTGCTATATTTATTTAGTAAAAAGACGTTAAAAGACGCCTAGCTTGTTATCTTAGAACCGCTAGAAGATTTTAAGATTTTAATATATTTAGTGTATATTACTATTAGCACTAAAGCTTCTAACTAAGACTATATACTTATCTATATAATTTCTAAGTTTACGTAGTAGTTAAGAACTATATAATATTATAGTAATAGAAATACTACTACTAAATAGACTTCGCAGCATTTATTCTCTAACTAACTAATAACTATAATATAATAACTATTCTATCTTAATAGAAGTTCTTATAGTAGTCTATTATAGCTACTATCTAATAAGTAGTATCTTACTATAAAAGGCAAGCTATAAACGCTATATTCTTACTATTCTAGCTCTTATTACTCTTATAAAGTATTCTAGCTATAGCATTTCTTTACTAGAGTATAGTATTCTAGAGAGCTAAAGAAAGAGGTAGTATTATCTTATCTTTTACTTTATATACTAAGTTATAGATAGTAATAGCGTAGGTAACTAGAGGTATTTACTTAGTAAGATAGTTAATAGAATAGTCTTTCTATTCTATCTCTCTTCTAGGCAAGAAACTATAACTACTAAAGAGCTTATATATCTTACTAATAAGCTCTTTAAAAGTAAAGCTAGAAGAGAGAATAATAGAAAGTCTTACGCTAACTATATACGTAGTAGAGATAATATAAATAGAGGTAATAGAAACGTTAATAGGCCTAGCGTATAGCTCTATACTAGTAAAGTAGCCCTTTAAAGCGCTTATAATAGTCTTTAGTATAGTATAAATATAGTAGTTTATAATAGCCTCTATAATAGCTTCTAGAATAATAATCTTAAAGAAACTTATAGAGTAATAGCAACGTGTTTAAGAGAAAAATAATTAATTAATAATAAAAGGCTTAATTAAGCTTTAGTAAGGTAGCGAGGTAATTTAACTAGTAAATAAGATTAGCTTTAGACTTGCTAACGCAAGAAGAACTTATAAAAGAAGTATAAGTAGAAACGTAGTTAAGAGCTTATTTAGTTAGTACAGCTTTAGTATTAGATTTAAGCTACTATTTACGTCTTTAATAAGTCTTTAGATCTCTAATTTACTATAAGCTATAGAATAAGAATAAGAATAAGAATAAGGATTTTATAAGCTAAGATTTTAGTATTTAATTACTTCGCGATCTATAGCTTAGTTAGTTATAAGCTATTAAGAATATATAATTATATTATAATTCTCTCTACTATAGTATAGGTAGACGTTAGTATTTATAGAATAGTTATCTTACTACTCTAGATTTTAAAAGCTTTAACTACGCTAGAGGTAGCAGCGCTAAGAACCTAAGCCTTAGATTACCTAACGCCTACACCTCTAAATATAGAATTTTAACTCTTTTAGAAATACGTCTTTTTATATACTAGTAATAAACTTTACTCTTTTTAAACTAGCTTACTATAGAATTATTAGTTTGCTAATGAATTAATTTAAGTATAAAAATAAGAACTTACTATAGTAATAAAAAAGATAAAAAAGTAAGTAAAGTAAAGTCTTAAGTAAAGTAAAAATTTAAGTATAAAAGCTTAAAAGTAGTAGATCTTAAGTAGATAAAAGAATTAAATAAGTAGCTTATTAGCTTCTAAGTCTAAAAACTTAAGCGTATTAATAATATGTAAATAAAAAATTATAGTAAGTAAAAAACAAATTAAAAAACTTATGATAATTAATAAAGTTTTTAGTTTTAGTCTAAGCGCGTACTTATATAAGTAGCTGGCGTAGCTTATTAAGCTATTAATTCTACTATAAACTTTACCTAAGAGAGATTATAAGCCTAGATCTAACTAGTAAAATTATGTCTTATATATTAAGTACCTAGATATTTATCGCTACTAGCTAAATTTTAAAGTATAATAAGTAATTTTTTATCTAATTAGATTAATTTTAAAGCTATTTAGCTATAATTAAATTTATAAATACTTATTACTATTAGTATTAAGTATAATTAAACACTTAATTAGGCTATGATTTACTACTATACTTTATATTCCTGTACTTTAGCTCTACTAAAGTATACTATCTTTAGTAGATTAAAAAAAATTAGTTTTAGTAAAGTTAATTAATACTTTTATTACTCTAGAGAGTATTTTAAAGTTAAAGAGTAGATATAATAACGTAATTATAAAAATATAATTACTTAGCTCTAAAGTATATAGATAGAGATATTATTCTAACTTTCTTTAGTAGTGATAAATAATAATATACTTGATTATTTCTAATTATTAATTATCTCTCTAGCTCTAATTAATATAAAGTAGAGTAGACTTTAAGTCTTTTAATAAGAAAATAGTAGTATATAAAAAAGCTACTAGAGTTTATAAGAAGAATAAGACTATAACTAGTGTATTAAATCTAGAGTTAGAAGTAATACTTTCGCTATTTAAGTATCTCTTTAAGAATATGAAGAATTAAGTAGATATATAGCGTATATATAGTAATATAATTTAATCTAATAAAAGATTAGTAATATAAATAGTATAAAGAATACTCTTATAGTAGAGTAGAAAAACTTACTAAACTTATTATATATAAAAGTAAGTAGGTATAAAAAGCTAAAGAGCGCTAAAGTTAAGTTTATAGAGAAGCTAGAAGTATAGTATAGTCTAGATATATATCTTTATATTACTTAAGTAATAGTTTCTATAGTAGAGTATTAAAATAGAGTAGAGTAATAATACGTAGTTAGTAAATCTATATAGTAATCTTCTTATAGATATATTTTCTAAACACTTTATACTTACTATATATAATTATAGAATTTAAAAAAAACTCTTTATATAACGTTTACTATAGATTAAGTAATACTTCTAAGAGGCTACGCTATATTAAGCAGATAGTTCTAGTTATATAACGTATAACTTAGCGCTAACTAAAGTAGTAAAGTATAAAGCTTATAAGAGGCAAGTTATACGCGTAAGAAGAATCTTTCTTCTCTTATTTTTCTTCTTCTATATATAGAAGTAAATATATACTTATTAGTAGGCCTCTTTCTACCTATAATATTAGAAGAAAGATTAACTTTATCTTACTCTTTCTTCTTATACATAGCGAGTTAGAATTAAGAGTAGCTACTTATTAAGTATTATAAGTTAGTAAGACTCTACTTATATAATAGAAGTATAAGTAGATAATAATATAATAAACTAGGAAGAGCTAAGAGAAAGTAAGACAGACCTCTCTCTAGAAAGAAACTATACGCTTAAAGTAGAGAAGCTTTAAGATTACGTATAATAACTATAGAGTAACCTAAACTAAGTAACCTAAGAATAATAGTTATATGCTATACTAAGCTAGCAACTCTAGGCTCTAACTTAAATTATTAAGAATTAAAGAAAGATACTAAGTATACTAAGTCTAGATAAAACTACTTTACCTGCTATATTAATATTAGGCTAAATTTAAGAGCCTATATAATATAAGAAGCTACGTCTACTAGATATAGAGGTCTTTAAGAAGAGTATTTATAAGAACTATACTTAGTAGAAGATATATATATAAGTAAAGCTCTTTATAGACTAATAAGCTTATCTAAGTAAGAGTAATTAAGTCTACTATATAATTTCTTATATAAAAGAACAGACCTTTATAGCTCTAAGAATATATATTACTATATTAATAAAGAGAAGATCTAGCTTCTCTCTCTAGAATTTATAGTAATAGCTAGATAGGTTCTTTATTAACTCTATAATTAAAGAGAAAGTAATATAGTTTCTTTATATAATAAAGTAAGGTAAAGAGAATCTTATTCTCTATATATAATTCTTTAATCTTAAGTTTCTAGAGACTAGTCTAGATAGCGCGAGTAATACGTAGAAGATTAATTATCTTAAGAACTTATTAAATAAGAGACTACTATATTACTAAGTAGGTTATTAGCCTTCTACTAGAGAGACGTATAAGTAGTTTATTTAAAGAATGCGTATTACTTAGAAGAATCTAAAAGCTATAGATTAGTTCTCTTCTAATTATATACTTTATATAACTTTATCTCTATATACTTATTACTATAATAATATAATAGATTAGACTTCTACTATAGCGGTATTCTAGCTTTATATAAAAAGAGAATTTTAGAGAATATAGGCCTAGGTTTAGAAAAGAAGAGAGCGAGAAGACTATTTAAGATATAGACACTAAGGCTATAGAGTTGCTTAGTGCTAGGCTAAAATTAGAAAGTAATCTACTTATATAGAAGAGAAAGAAGCTATAGTTACTATAGTTACTTCTATAAGAGTAGATACTAACTCTAAGAAGTTAGAAAAAGAAGAGCTCTAGCTTAAAAATGTAAGCTAGAGCTAAGTATAGAGAAGCCTCTTTAGGCTATATAATCTTCTTAGAAGATTCTATTATAGCTAGTAGTACCCTTCTCTATATTAATAGATATTATAATAAATAGCCTAGAATACGCTACTACTATAGTTAATAATAGTTACTATACTTATAGAATTATAACTAAGAAGCTTATATAATTAAAGAGCTTACTATGTATAGAGATACTCTAAATCTAGATTAATAGAGTAAATAATTAGAAGAGCTCTATTAACGCTATTATAGAGTTTAACTTAGATATTAGAGAATTAAAATAACATGCTATAGTATATATTATTTCTATAATATATAATTATAATATAATTCTTAGAAAGTTATAGCTAAAATAAGTTAGTAGAATTATTAATTCTAGCTAGCATATATTAAGGCTACTCTAATATAGTATTACTATATATAGTATAGAGTTATAGAAGAGAAAGATAAACTTCTCTCTAATCTCTATTATAGCCTTCTAACTATATATATAATAAAATTAGTAAGAGAAAAATAAGATATAGATATTAATAGTAAGCCTTTGTAATATTAAGAAAGCTTTCTAAATTAAGACCCTCTTAATAGTAGAGTAAATCTACTAGTAACTTCTAGAATACCTATAGTTATATATATATCTATTCTAACTAAAGAAGAAAGAGAATCTTCTACTTTTATAAAAGTCTAAGATAGACTACTAGCTAGAGCTAGAATAAGAGAATAGTAAGAATCTAAAAATTCTATATAGGCCTCTCTATAGTATATTAAGAGATAAACTATTAGTACTATAGAAGATACTATATAAGCTTCTAGATAAAGAGTTTATATAAGTAAGCAATTCTTTTATAGCTTTACTAGTTCTATTTATATAGAAGCTAGATAGTAGGTTATAATTTTATATTAACTATAGAGCGTTAAACGCTATTACTAAGAAGAATTAATATCTACTATCTCTTATTAAGAAAACTCTATACTAGATTAGATAGGCTAAGTAGTATACTAAGCTTAATATAATAGCTACTTTCTATAAGATAAGAATTATAAAGAAGTAGAAGTAGATAATAGCTTTCTAGATAAGATTTAGCTTATATAAATAGCTAGTAACCTTCTTTAGCCTTATAAACGCTCTAAGCATATTCTAGCGCTATATAAACTAGATACTAAGAGACTTCTTAGATAAATTCGCCTTAGTATACTTTAATAATATTATTATCTTTATAGATAGACTACTATTCTAGCACTATAGCTACGTATAGGTAGTATTAGACTAACTTAAGGTAGCTAGACTATAATTAGAGATAAAGAAGTATAAATTTAACGTTTAGCGTATAAAGTACTTAGAATTTATAATAGAAGTAGAGAAGAGTATATTTATAGACCTAGATAAGGTATAGGCTATCTAAGACTAGAACGCGTCTACTATAGTTAAAGGCGTATAAGAATTTCTAGAATTTGCGAACTTCTATAGAAAGTTTATTCTTTACTTTATATAACTATCTAAACTACTAGTCTAACTTATATATAAGAATACTAAGTTTATATAGAGAATAGAGTAAGAGAGAAGCTTCTATATAATTAAGAAAGCCTTTCTATCTAATAAGATTCTTATACTCTTTAATCTAGAGCTGCCTATAATTCTAGAATATAACTTTTCTAGATATACACTAGAAGAAACTCTTTCTTAAAGAGGCCTAGATAGCGTACTTTATATAGTTATCTATCTATTACGTAAGTTTCTTACTTATAAATATAACTACCTAATCTATAATAAGAAGCTTCTAGCTATAATCTACTATTTGAAAGAATAGAATACTAAACTCTAAGATATATAAGAATTTAAGATTATTATAGATTATAAGAGCCTTAAATACTTTACTAAGAAGTAAAAGATAATAGAGCGCTATATATAATAGTTAGTTAAGCTATTAAGGTTTAGAAATATAAAGATTAGATATAAGCTAGAAAAGAAGAATATATAGGCTAACGCTCTTTCTAGATAGAACTAAGATATACTATAGAATAAGAATGATAATAGAATTGTAAGTAGAGAGTTTATAATACTAACTTTAGCTTACTAATAAGATAGCGTATAAGTTACTATATTACTCTCTCTAGTTATACTAATAGTCTTAGATATACTACTCTAGCTACTAAATAAATAAGAGTTAATATAGAACTACTAGACTATAGTAGTAGCTAAGAACAACCTTTATTAAGAAGTGCTCTAGTCTATATAGAAGAGGTAACGCTTACTATTTATAACTAGAAAGATAGCTATATCTCTAGAAAACTATATAATTAACTTAGATAACCGCTTTATATAGAGAATATAAATCTAGGTATCTAAATTAGAACTACTATATATAGGCATAATTAAGATAGCCTATCTATTCTTATAAATAGACTATTTAGATTAAGAAGAGATATATAGAATTATAGTAAGAGAATAGTACTAGCTAAAGATAAGTAATAATATTAGATACTTTATTTAGAACTATAAGCTTTATAGAAAAAGCACTCTATAGAGAGATAGAAAATATAGTTATCTCTACTCTCTACTAGTTCTAAGCTATATCTAGTAGTACTTAATAGTAGACTTTATTATAAAGCTCTCTCTTTTAGAAGAGAAGTTAAACCTAATAGTAGTAAAAGACTACCTTAGTAAAGCTATAATCTTAATACTTATATAAAAGATAGAGAGCTAGAATATAGCCTAGGCCTTTATATAAGAAGTGTACTATTACTATAGCTTTTCTCTCTCTATTACGTTTAATAGAGGTCTTTAGTTTATAAGCGCTATATAGAGAGATATCTATAGATTATTAGGTATAAGAAGAAATTTATCTATAGCCTACTATCTATAGACTAATAGTATAACTAAGAGAGTAAATAGTAATATTAAAGTAGTTATATAGGTATTTTGCAATAATAACTAAGATAACTAGACTACGCTATACCTAATTCTTAAGCTAATACTTAACTTCTATATAAATACGTCTACTAGTATCTTTCTTTTCTTTCTATAATATAGTTACTATAATATACTCTTCTTCTAATAGAGAGAATAAAAATATATAAATAGTAGTAAGATAGCTAAGAAGCCTATATATAAGAAGGCTAAAGATATTATCTAAATAATTACTTCTACTATAGAGTAGATAATTATAGCTATATTATATATATAGTAAGAATAGAAAAGATAGATAAATAAGTCTAGAAAATCTACCTCTACTTATAAAGTTAGAGATTAGGTTTAGCTTAACCTATAAGACGTACGCACTATAAAAGCTAGTAAGAAACTAGACTAGAAGAGTAAAAAGTACTAAGTATTACGTGTATAAGACTTTTACTAGGTAGAGTTAGCTATTCTCTAGAAAACTAAGTTATTCTATATTAATAAGATTAGACTAGCTACTACTAATCTTCTACTCTTATAATAGACTAATAATCTAAATTCTATAGTAGTTATTATATAAGATAAAGATAAATAAAAGAAATATTTTAAATAGTAGATAGAGAGTATTATAAATAAGAGAATACATTAAGAAACTAAGTAATATCTTATAAAATAAGTTAGATTTTAAGAAGCTATGTAGAAACTAGAATAAAATCTAGCTAATACTACTACTTTATAGTTCTAGCTAACTTATATATAAGCTATATAGTCGCTCTCTAGTTCTCTTTAGAGAAGATAGAACTACTAGTAGTAAAAACTTAGTTATCTATATTAATAAACTTCTTTTTAGTAGAGAGAGTATAAATTGCTTAATTACTTATATAAGAATAAGAACTAGAAAGAGCTTCTTTTTTACTATTAGGCGCTTCTTAACTAATAAGACTATAGCGCGCACTATACTTAGTTTAGACGTAGTTAGAATAGGTACTATTCTACTCTCTAGAAATAGAGATATAACTAGTAAAGATAGTAAAGGCTCTAGCACTATATATAGTATAGGCGTAGTTATTAGAGTAGCTAGTAGAGTTAAGAATACTATAGATATAGATAATAAAAGCCTTAATATATAAGTCGCGTTTAGTAAGAATTTAGTAAGTATAGATAGTGCTATAAGTAATAATAAGAGAGTACTTACTATTACCTAGACTCTAATAAATATTATATAGTAAGTTCTAGATAGAATAGAGAAAGAACTTAGTAATATAGTAGATAGAAGCTTATTAGATAGTTAGTAAGGTAAAAGAGAAGTTAAGAGAAATATATAGAGGCTATTATAAGCATATAATAAAGCTTATTAGTAACCTCTTTATTAAGAATATACTAGATAGAGTAGTTATTTATATTAATACTATCTTATATATTAATAACTATAATTGCAGCGTTAGAATAGTTATAAGTAAGTAGGTAATAGATAGTATTCTAGAGGTTAGTTGCAGCGTTAGTATATAAGCTATTAGTCTAACTACTAGTAGTAAAAGCAAAGTAGTTAGAACTATTAGTAGCCTAGATACTATAAGTAGAAGCAGCTATTATTAGGTTATTATATAAGAGATCTTAATAAAAAGCAAAGAAGTTAGTATAAGAAAGAAATAAGTTAAGAGAGAGAAGCTAGCCTTATATACCTAGAAAGAGGCGCTAAAACCCTCTCTTACTATAAGAAGTAGTTAAATAATAATAGCTAGATCTATATAAGAGGCCTTATTTACTATTAGAGTAGTTAAATAATAATTAATATATATATATAGAAGTTAGATTTACTATAGACTCTAATATTATATTATAAATACTCTCTTATAATAACGTATTATATATAATTCTTAGAAGACAGGTATTATAAGAGGCTACACTATATTAAGTAGATAGTTCTAGTTATATAATATATAACTTAGCACTAACTAAAGTAGTAAAGTATAAGGCCTATAAGAGGTAAGTTATATATATAAGAAGAACCTTTCTTCTCTTATCTTTCTTCTTCTATATATAGAAGTAAATATATACTTATTAGTAGGCCTCTTTCTGCCTATAATAATACTTATAAAGTGTAAATAATATATTATATAAGTATAATACTAGTATAAGTATTTATATATAATAGTAATAGTAATAGTAATAGTATTATAATATTACTAGTAAGAGTATTTCTATAAGAGTAGCTAAATACAAAGCTATATTTAGTATATTAGTATATATAATATAATATAATATAATATAATATAATATAATATAATATAATATAATATAATATAATATAATATAATATAATATAATATGCAAATAATTTAATATAATATATATAGTATAGAGTAATTACGTAGTATATAAAGTAGTATATAAATATTACGACCTAATCTAAGAGATATCTTAGAGGTTAGCGTAATTACTTTAAAGAATCGTGTAGTATAGTTGTAGAAGTATAGCATAGAAACTGCGCTATAGTTATATAACTACTTGTCTATAAGTAGAATAGCGCTAGTTCTATATAAGCGCTCGTCTATAAGTATAAGTAGTTAGACTAATAACTAGCAAGATATATTACTACTTATCTATAATTACTTATACGCTTATCTATAAGCGCAATACTTATTAAGTATATAGCTTAGGTACTAAACTCTTATAGTTTAGTATATTTAACTTTATATAAGACTCTAGTATTTAATCTAAGAATTATACTTCTTTCTTAAACCTCTTATAATATTATATTATTCTACTAAACGTGCTACTATACTCTTATACTACTATATTAATCTACTAATTATGCTAGTATATAACTCTATCTAACGCACTTACTTATACCCCGAGAACTAACTCTTAGGTTATCTTCGGACAACCTTTATAATAAAGAAGTATATAAAATAGTATATAAGATAGTGCGTAAAGTAGTATATAAAGTAGATATATAGTAGATAGATATAAGTATTAGTATTAGTTTATTATAAAGGTGCTAGCTAAGTAGTACTATTAAAAGTAGTAAATACCTAAGGCGCTATATAGCTTTAGTAGACTTTAAAGCTTTAAAGATATACTAAGTAGATATATATAAGTAAGTTATTATAACTTAGACTAGAGAGTCTAGGTTAAGAGCCTAAGTATTACTTAAACTTAATACTAAGAAGTTAGAAGTATCTACTTAAGTAGTAAATTTAAATAAGAAAAGTAAAGTCTAATATCTTTAAAGTAATATTAGTATTAATATTAAGCTTAAAGGTAATAACTAGGTACTTAGCTAAGTATTTAGCTAAGTATTTAGATATCTTAGAATTATTATATCTTTTTTAAAATATATAGAAAGTTATTAGATAAAAAGAAAAGTATTCTTTATATATAAGGTTTATATAACTTTCTTTAAGCTACTATTTCTTATACTATAGTTAACTTATATATTAACTATTATATCTTATAGTACTATAATTAAACACTATCTTTAACTCTATAATTAACTATAGCTTGCTTATATAGTACTATAGCTTAAAACTACTTCTACTATAGCTTTATATATATCTTTATAGCTAATAAAAAGGCTCTAATTAAATTTTATACTTTTCTATAACTTATACTCTTTCTACTAAGTGTTCTACTAAAACTTACTTATTATTACTATCAGTACCTACTTTTAAGAGCATATTCTACGGTAAAATCTAGAATTAGAAATATCTTAATATTTTTATAGCTTAGAAGTTTTATAGCTTATTAATTACATTTTTAAAGTTTACTTCTAAGTATACTATGGAAGTCTCTATTACTTTTACTTTTTGTAAGTATATTATTATTATTCTTTATTATTATTATTATTAATATTATAATTATTATTATTATTCTTTATT
>Ga0265780_10000413_pt1 | contig 67160 bp, 61 predicted proteins | sample P1T30metagenome_FD_192432 | JGI IMG/M metagenome (GOLD analysis project Ga0265780, IMG submission 192432) | Plant litter microbial communities from East Loma Ridge, Irvine, California - P1 T30 | ecosystem: Environmental > Terrestrial > Plant litter > Unclassified | place: USA: California...
GCGCAAACCTGATAAAATGCGCGCACTTTCCGCAACACATACCTAATGGAGCCATAACATGTCGGATATCGAACAACGCGTTAAAAAAATCGTCGCTGAGCAGCTGGGTGTTGCTGAAGCAGACATCAAAATCGAATCCTCGTTCGTTGACGACCTCGGCGCAGACTCCCTCGACACCGTTGAGCTGGTAATGGCCCTGGAAGATGAGTTCGAAATGGAAATTCCTGACGAGCAGGCTGAGAAAATCACCACCGTCAAGCAAGCCATCGACTACGCCACCGCGCACGTCAAGGCTTAAGCTGTCCATAGTATTCAGGAGAATCGCTTGAGTCGTTCACGCAATCGTCGTGTCGTCATTACCGGCCTGGGCTGTGTCTCACCGATCGGCAATAACATTGCCGATACCTGGAGCGCAGCACTGGCAGGTAAGTCGGGCATTGCCGACATTACCAGTTTCGATGCCACGTCGTTCTCGACGCGGTTTGCGGGTGAAGTCAAAGGCTTCAATATCGATGACTACGTGCCGCCCAAAGAGTCGCGCAATATGGACAAGTTCATCCATTTTGGCATGGCTGCCGGCGTGCAGGCGTTGCAGGATTGCGGCATTGTGGTAACCGAAGAAAATGCGGACCGGATTGGCGTCATCATCGGTTCCGGCATTGGCGGCTTGCCGCGCATCGAAGAGCAGAAGGAAGAATACGACAAGCGCGGCCCGCGCCGCATTTCGCCGTTCTTCGTTCCCGCGTCGATCATCAACATGATTTCGGGCGATCTGTCCATCAAGTACGGCCTGCGCGGCCCGAACCTGGCGATTGTCACCGCTTGTACCACCGGCCTGCATTGCATTGGCGCGGCTGGACGTTTGATCGAATACGGCGACGCCGACGTCATGATTGCCGGTGGCGCCGAGTCGACCATTTCGCCGCTTGGCCTGGGCGGTTTCGCGACTGCCCGTGCCTTGTCGTCGCGTAATGATGATCCTGCCACGGCTTCGCGTCCCTGGGACACGGACCGTGACGGTTTTGTCCTTGGCGAAGGCGCCGGTGTCATGGTGCTGGAAGAATACGAGCACGCCAAAGCGCGCGGCGCCCGCATTTATGCGGAGCTGATCGGCTTTGGCATGAGCGCCGATGCTTACCACATCACGTCGCCAGTCGAAGACGGCGCCGGCGCAAGCCGTTGCATGGTGTCGGCCCTGGCCAATGCCGAGCTCAACCGTGACCAGGTGCAGTACATCAATGCGCACGGCACCTCCACGCCACTGGGCGACCTGGCCGAAGTGCAGGGCATCAAGCGCACGTTCGGCGACCATGCCGGCAAGCTGGTGGTCAACTCGACCAAGTCGATGACCGGCCACCTGCTGGGCGGCGCCGGCGGACTGGAAGCCGTGTTTACCGTCCTGGCGATGTACCACCAGGTGTCGCCACCGACGATCAACATCTTCAACCAGGACCCGGCCTGCGACCTTGATTTCTGCGCCAACGCGGCGCGTGACATGAAGATCGACTACGCGGTCAAAAACTCGTTTGGCTTCGGCGGTACCAACGGTACGCTGGTCTTCAAAAAAGTCTGAACCAGTACAGCCCCTTCCGGTCAAACGGAAGGGGTTTTAATTCGTACTGCACTTCTGCACGTTCTTCCCCTCCGTTCCACGCCCTTTTTTCTGGTTTCCAGAATGCCTGCTGTCGCCTTGCCGCCATCGATTGCGCTGACCGTGCTGGTCAAGCCGTCGCGGCGCCTGCGTGCGCTGCTGTGCCTGTTTGCCCTGGTCCATGCCGGGACCGCCTGGCGCATCCTGTCAAACGAGCACAACTTTGCCGCACCCCTGCTGCTCGCTGCCTGTTGCGGCCTTGCCGCCACCCTGTGCGGCGCAGCCGCATGCCAGCCTTTGAAAACGCGCCGGATTGATATTTCTAAAGCTGGCGCCGTACGCCTGACGGTACAACATAAGCTGCCTGGCCCCGGTCGCGCAGTGCGGCTGATGCCGGGTTCCTTGTTATTGGCGCGCTTGCTGGTGCTGCGCCTGGCCAGCATCGATGGCGCAACTGTCTGCGTACAAACGGTGCTGGTATTACCCGACAGTACAGATCGCGCAACGTTGCGTGCACTGGTGGTGGCAATGCGGGCCATTGCCGGACGCAACAGCGCCTGCGATGTGCAAAAAATAGGTTGAACTTATTGCAGCGGAACAACTCTTAGGTAATGGGAGCAACGCTTTCGCTGCGGTCGACGGGGCATGCGTGACGAATGAACGCGAAAGTGATCAGGTATTGGTGGCGCGCGCCCAGGCTGGCGAGCGGCAAGCATTTGACTTGCTCGTTGCAAAATACCAACGTCGTCTAATGCGGCTGGTCGGGCGGCTGGTGCATGACCAGGCCGAGGCCGAGGACGTGGTGCAGGAAACTTTCATCAAGGCGTTTCGGGCACTGCGCCATTTTCGTGGCGATTCTGCTTTCTATACGTGGTTGTATCGAATCGGCATCAATACGGCGAAAAACTTTTTGGTAACACAGGGGCGGCGCGCCCCGACATCGACGGAGAACGATGCAGAGCACGCCGAAGGCTTTGACGACGCAGACAATCTGCGCGATATCAATACGCCGGAATCGATATTGGCGAGCAAGCAAATCGCTTATACGGTCAACGCTGCAATGGAAGCGTTGCCGCTCGAGTTGAAGACGGCAATTGTCCTGCGCGAAATTGAAGGTTTGAGCTACGAAGAAATATCCGAGGTCATGGCGTGTCCTATCGGAACGGTGCGCAGCCGGATTTTCCGTGCGCGCGAAGTGATCGCCGATAAATTGCGGCCTCTGCTGGATATGCCGGAGGAAAAACGGAAATGACAACCGCCGGTAACATCTTCGCTAGCGCAATGTCATACAAGGGGAGCATAAAAATTCCGACACATTTCACGACGTAATGGAACATTGATGGACACGCATAAAAAAATTCGCGAACACATATCCGCTTTTGCCGACGGTGCTTCAGCGCCTGCCGATGTGGACCTGGCGCTGGCTGCCCTGCAGGGAGACGACGGGCGCCAGGCGTGGGCCTTGTACCACTACATCGGCGACGTCCTGCGCGGCGAGCCCGGGCCGCCCCTGTCCCCGGGTTTTGCGGCAAGTCTGGCAGCGCGGCTGGCGACCGAACCGCTGCAGGGCAAGCGGATTGCGGCCGCTGCTGCGGCTGCTGGGCCGGCGCCCGCAGGGGTGGCGCCGGTGGAGAGTGCGTGAGTTTTTTTGCATTGCCTAATCAAGTCAGGCGCTAGGACAGGCTCGGCATGGGCCCCGACTCCCGTCGGGGCGACGGTTTGTACGTGGCGTTCCGCCGCGACAAAGCGTCGTTTTTGCCTTACCATAACGGCAAGATCCACCTTCCTTTTCGACCTCATGACAAGCAAACCCGTTAGCAAAATCGTCTCGGCCCTGCTGCTCGCAGGCTGTTCCCTTGCGGTCACCAGTCCCGTGCTGGCGGCAGCGCCCGTGGCCACGCCGGTCGTGACCGGCCTGCCTGACTTCACCGATCTGGTCGACAAGGTCGGGCCGGCCGTGGTCAACATTCGCACGACGGAAAAAGTGCGGCAGAGCCCTGGCAATCCAAGCGAAGAAGAAATGCAGGATTTCCTGCGGCGCTTTTTTGGCGGCCAGGGCATCCCGCGTGGCGGGCGCCGCACGCCCCAGCAGCCACAGGAAGAAGATGTCACGCGCGGCGTCGGCTCCGGCTTCATCATTTCCGACGATGGGTATGTGCTGACCAACGCGCACGTGGTCGAGGGGGCCGACGAAGTCACGGTGACATTGACCGACCGGCGCGAATTCAAGGCCAAGGTGCTGGGCAGCGACAAGCGCTCCGACGTCGCCTTGCTGAAAGTCTCTGCCAGCGGCCTGCCGCGCCTGCGCATGGGCGATTCAAACAAGATTCGCGTCGGCGAATGGGTGATTGCCATCGGTTCACCGTTCAACCTCGACAACACCGTCACTGCCGGCATCATTTCGGCCAAGGCACGCGACACTGGCGAATACCTGCCGCTGATTCAAAGCGATGTGGCGGTCAATCCCGGCAACTCCGGTGGCCCCCTGATCAACATGCGCGGGGAAGTCATCGGCATCAATTCGCAGATCGCCACCTTGTCCGGCGCCTACAATGGCATTTCGTTTGCCGTACCGATTGGCGAGGCCATGCGCGTGGCCGACCAGCTGAAAGCGACGGGGCGCGTCACGCGCGGGCGCCTTGGCGTGCAGATCGGCGAAGTCACGCGCGATGTGGCCGAGTCGCTGGGCCTCGGTGCGGCGCGCGGCGCCGAGGTGTCGATGGTCGAGCCAGGCGGCCCGGCTGAAAAAGCCGGCATCAAGGTCGGCGACATCATCCTCAAATTCAATGGACAGGCCATCGATAAAACGCCGGATCTGCCGCGTCTCGTCGGTGCCACCCCGGTCGGCAGCCGCGCCACCGTCACCGTCTGGCGCCGCGGCCAGCAGCTCGACGTACCGGTCACCATTGTCCAGCTGCAGGATGAAGCAGCACCGGGCGCCAAACCGACGCCAAAGAAGCCGCCTGCCACGGTCGCGCCCAACGCGCTGGGCCTGCACGTCTCCGACCTGACTCCGCAGCAACGCCGCGACCTCAGGATCGAGGGCGGGGTGCTGGTCGACTCTGCAGCCGGCGCTGCAGCGACTGCCGGCATCAAGCCGGGCGACATGATCATGCAGATCAATAATGTCGAAGTGCGCGATGCTGCGTCTTTCAATGCCATGGCCGCGAAACTCGATCCGAAAAAGAGCGTGGCGGTCCTGGTGCGGCGCGAAAACACCACGCAGTACGTGGTGATCAAGCCCCGCTCGTAACCGTTGGCGCAGCTGACCCTTTATTCCCGCAGCTACTGCCACCTGTGCGACGACATGCTGGCAGCGCTGCACACCCTGCAGTCGCCGGAGCAGCCGTTCACGGTAGCCGTCATCGACATCGATGCGGCTGCCGAAGCGGGCGATACCGGTCCGCTGGAGCGCTTCGATACGCTGGTCCCGGTCCTGTTTGGCGACGCCGACGGGCCGGAACTCTGCCACTATTTTCTCGACGAAGTTGCCGTTCGAAACTGGCTTGCGGCCAGCCGAGTTGCCTGTTAGTTAGGGTCTTCCGCATAAACCGGGCTTTCAGGGTAGAAATCCGGTAAAATGCCAAGGTTCGAGACGCGTCACGTCTGCCGCACACAGCATCTCTCGCTAGATTAGCGCTCGCATTGGGGGGAGTCTCCCAACGGAGCGCTTTTTTGTATTGCGCCCCCATTTTGGTTTTGAGTTTGGTTAATGAACAACATACGCAACTTCTCCATCATCGCCCACATCGATCACGGTAAATCGACCCTGGCCGACCGCATCATCCAGATCTGCGGCGGCTTGTCCGACCGCGACATGGAAGCCCAGGTCCTCGATTCGATGGACCTCGAGCGCGAGCGCGGGATCACCATCAAGGCCCAGACTGCCGCGCTGCATTACAAGGCGCGCGACGGGGTCGTCTACAACCTGAACCTCATCGATACTCCCGGCCACGTCGACTTCAGCTATGAAGTGTCGCGCTCGCTGTCTGCGTGCGAAGGTGCACTGCTGGTCGTCGACGCCTCCCAGGGCGTGGAAGCGCAGACGGTCGCCAACTGCTACACGGCGCTCGACCTGGGCGTGGAAGTGGTGCCGGTGCTGAACAAGATCGACCTGCCGCACGCCGATCCCGACAACGCCAAGAAAGAAATCGAAGACGTCATCGGCATCGACGCCAGCGATGCGGCGATGTGCTCGGCCAAAAGTGGCCTGGGCGTGGAAGATGTCCTCGAGTCGCTGATCGCGCGCGTCCCGCCGCCAAAAGGCGATCCGGATGCGCCGCTCCAGGCGCTGATCGTCGACTCGTGGTTCGACACCTACGTTGGCGTGATCATGCTGGTGCGCGTCATGAACGGCACGCTGAAACCCAAGGAAAAAATCCTGCTGATGGCCACCGATTCCGAGCAGTTGGTGGAATCGGTGGGCGTGTTCAGCCCGAAATCACAGTCGCTGCCGCAAATTTCCGCAGGGCAGGTGGGTTTTGTCATCGCCGGCATCAAGGAACTGAAAGCCGCGAAAGTGGGCGACACCGTGACTCACGCAGCCAAGCCGGCTGCAGCGCCTCTGCCAGGTTTCAAGGAAGTGCAGCCGCAAGTCTTTGCCGGCCTGTTCCCCGTCGAAGCGAACCAGTACGACGCCCTGCGCGACTCGCTGGAAAAGCTGAAACTCAACGACGCCGCGCTGATGTACGAGCCGGAAGTGTCGCAGGCGCTGGGCTTCGGCTTCCGCTGCGGCTTCCTGGGCCTCCTGCACATGGAGATCGTCCAGGAACGCCTCGAGCGCGAATTCGACATGGACCTGATTACGACGGCGCCGACGGTCGTGTATGAAGTCATCATGCGCGACGGTTCCATGGTGCGCGTGGACAATCCGTCGAAGATGCCGGACCCGTCCAAGATCGAAGAAGTGCGCGAGCCAATCGTCACGGTCAACCTCTACATGCCGCAGGAATACGTCGGCTCGGTGATCACGCTCTGTATCGGCAAGCGCGGCGTCCAGATGGACATGAGCTACCACGGCCGCCAGGTCAAGCTGATCTACGAAATGCCCATGGCTGAAATCGTGCTCGATTTCTTCGACAAACTGAAATCCACGTCGCGCGGCTACGCGTCGATGGATTACGAGTTCAAGGAATACCGCGCGTCCGATGTGGTGAAGGTCGACATGCTGATCAACAGCGAAAAAGTCGATGCGCTGGCCATTATCGTCCACCGCGCCAACAGCCAGTACCGCGGGCGCCAGGTTGCCGCCAAAATGCGCGAACTGATTCCGCGCCAGATGTTCGACGTGGCCATCCAGGCCGCCATTGGCGCCAACGTCATTTCCCGTGAAAATGTGAAAGCGCTGCGCAAGAACGTGCTGGCCAAGTGCTACGGCGGCGACATCAGCCGTAAAAAGAAACTGCTGGAAAAGCAAAAGGCCGGCAAGAAGCGCATGAAACAAGTGGGTTCGGTCGAGATTCCACAAGAGGCATTCCTGGCAATCCTTCAAGTGGACGATAAATGAATTTTCAAACCATCCTGAGCAATTTTGCACTGATCCTGTTTGTGGCCATGGTGGTCACGGGCGTCATCTGGTGCCTCGATGTCTTTGTACTGGCTAAAAAGCGCCGCGCCGCCGCTGCCGCCGCCGTGGCTGCCTACGATGCGCGCAATGCCAAACTGGCTGGCGAGGGCATCCGCCCGGACGCCGACAACGGCCAGCGCGCCGCGATTGCCGCATCGATTCTGCGCCAGCCCACATGGATTGAGTATTCCGGCAGTTTCTTCCCGGTGATTGCCCTGGTATTCATCCTGCGCTCGTTCCTGTGGGAGCCTTTCAAGATCCCGTCGAAGTCGATGGTGCCGACCTTGCTTGTGGGCGACCTGATTCTCGTAAACAAGTACACGTACGGAATCCGCCTGCCGATCGTGAACCAGAAGATCATCCAGGTCAACGATCCGCAGCGCGGCGACGTGATGGTGTTCAAATACCCACAAGACATGACGCAGGATTACATCAAGCGTGTCATTGGCGTCCCTGGTGATAAAATCACCTATGAAAACAAGCGCCTGACTGTCAATGACAAGCCGGTCAGCTATGCACCGCTGGAAGACTACCTGGATGAAGACAGGCCGGTGTACTACAAGCAGCTCACCGAAGACCTGCCAGGCAAGCAGCACCGCATCTTGAATATGGACGATCGTGGTCCGCTTGACATCGGATCCGTTGCCAATTTCCCCCATCGTGAAAACTGCCAGTATTCATACGACAAATTTACCTGTATCGTTCCGGAAGGCAATTATTTCATGATGGGTGATAACCGTGACGATAGCGCGGATAGCCGGTTTTGGGGTTTTGTTCCGGACAAGAATATCGTCGGCAAAGCGTTCTTTGTCTGGATGAACCTCGGCAATCTGAAGCGTATCGGCGGCATCCAATAACTCAAAGGATGTTCAAGATGCAAGTTTCTCGTAAAAGCCAGCGCGGCATTTCGCTCAGCGGCCTGATTTTCGTGGTGGCGATTGTTGGACTGCTCGTTGTGTTCGGCATGCGTGCGGTGCCAAGCTACATGGAATACAAGGCCATCAAGAACAGTATCGGCGTGGCGAAGGCGTCGGGCGGGTCGGTGCAGGAAATGCGCACGAGTTTTGACAAGAATGCCGACGTGGCGTACATCACGTCGATTTCCGGACGCGACCTGATTTTTTCGCGGGACGATGGCAAAGTCGAAATCGCTTTTGCATACGAGAAGCGCTTGCCGATTGCAGGCAACGTCAGCATGGTCATCGATTATTCAGGTACTACCGATCCAAGCGGCATCGTGGCGGAGCCACCGGCGCCGCCCAAATAAGCCAGAACGTAAGGCCATCAATTGACAATGAATCTCCAGTTATTGCAGACGCGCCTGGGTTACACCTTTCAGAATGCCGGTTTGTTGCAGCAGGCCCTTACACACCGCAGCCACAGCGCGACGCATAACGAACGCCTTGAATTTTTGGGGGACTCGGTCCTCAATTGCGTGGTTGCCTCGATCCTGTACGAACGGTTCGCGGCCATCGACGAAGGCGACCTGTCGCGCCTGCGCGCCAATCTCGTCAAACAGCAATCTCTGTTCGAAATCGCCCAGCGTCTGGAACTGTCGCAGTTCCTGCGCCTGGGCGAGGGCGAACTCAAATCGGGCGGGTTCCGCCGGCCGTCGATCCTGGCCGACACGCTCGAAGCGCTGCTTGGCGCGATCTTCCTCGACGCCGGCTTCGATACGGCCAGCCGCGTGATCCGCGCGTTTTATATCCCCATCCTCGACTCGGTCGATCCCGGCACGCTGGGCAAGGACGCCAAGACGCTCCTGCAGGAATTTTTGCAAAGTAAAAAAATCGCGTTACCGACTTATAATGTGATCGCGACGCACGGCGCCGCGCACAGCCAGGAATTTGAAATCGAATGCCTGGTGCCGCGCCTGAACATCCAGGTGTACGGCCGCGGCGGCAGCCGCCGCGCCGGCGAGCAGGCTGCGGCCAAGCTGGCGCTCGACGCAGTGGGCCACAGCGTTGCCAAGGGCAGCAAACCTGCCGCCCCGGCCCGCAAGCCCAAGCCCCGCGCCGCCCAGCTCAAGCTGGCCGGCATTGCCACCATTCAAAGCGACAGCAGCCTCGATTCCAGCCCGGACGCCGCCAAGCAACACTAACGACCAGGAACGACGTTTGCATGAACACTGACAACCAACACCACGCCGAGCAGAACGACGGCAACGACAACGACAGCGATAACGTCGAATACAGCGCTGCAAAACATATTGGCGCCGAAAACAGCGCTGCCCCGGCCAGTGCCGACAATGCCTTCCACTGTGGTTACATCGCCATCGTGGGCCGCCCGAACGTGGGCAAGTCGACGCTGATGAACGTGCTGATCGGCGCCAAGGTATCGATCACGTCGCGTAAGTCGCAGACCACGCGCCACCGCATCACAGGCATCCAGACGCATGACGACGCCCAGTTCATCTACGTCGATACACCGGGCTTCCAGACCCGCCACGCCAACGCACTGAACAAGACACTGAACAAGACCGTCGCGAATACTTTGACCTCATCCGACGTGATTTTGTTCCTGGTCGAAGCCGGCACGTTCGGCCCGGCCGACCAGCAAGTGATCGACCTGCTGCCGCGCGACGTGCCGGTCATCCTGGTCATCAACAAATCCGACCGCGTCAAGGACAAGGCGGCGTTGATGCCGTTTGCCCAGAAAGTGGCGGCGCTGCACGATTTCGCTGCCATCGTGCCGGTGTCGGCCAAGCTGCGCTTCCAGACCAGTGCGCTGGAACGCGAAATCCGCACGCGCCTGCCCGAGAATCCGCCCGTGTTCGGGCCGGACGACATCACTGACCGCAGCGAGAAATTCCTGGCTGCCGAGATCGTCCGTGAAAAAGTATTTCGCTTGCTGGGCGATGAGTTGCCTTACACCAGCACGGTCCTGATCGAGCAGTTCGAGCAGGAAGGCAATTTGCGCCGCGTGTTCGCCGCCATCCTGGTCGAGCGCGATACCCATAAATCGATGATCATCGGTAACAAGGGTGCGCGCCTGAAAGACATCTCCACCCAATCGCGCCTGGACATGGAAAAACTGTTTGGCGGCCCGGTGTACCTGGAAATCTGGGTCAAGGTCAAATCCGGCTGGGCCGACAATGAAGCCGGTTTGCGCGCCTACGGTTACGAGTAAGCCAGCGGAATACGGACCCGCGCCGGAGAGCCAGCCGCTTTCTGTGGCCGAGTCCGCCGCCAGTCCCGACGTCGTCGCGCAGGCTGCCGAAAAAGCCGCTGTGCGCACCGCTGCCATCAATGCGGCCGCGGCCTTGCCCAAGCGCAGCCGCGCGCCGGTGCGCGACCACCGCATCACCGGCCAGCCCGGTTTCGTGCTGCACAGTTATCCCTACAAAGAAACCAGCCTGATCATCGACATGATGACGCGCGACTTCGGCCGCGTGGCGGTCGTGGCCAAGGGCGCCAAGCGGCCCCATTCGCAACTGCGTGGCGTGCTGCAAACGTTTCAGCCGTTATCGGTTTCGTGGACCGGCAAATCCGAACTGCGCACGTTGACCGACGCCGAATGGGTGGGCGGCATGCTGCCGATCGAAAAGAATGCGCTGCTGTGCGGCTTTTACGTTAATGAACTGCTGGTCAAATTGCTGGCCCGCGACGATGCCCATCCAGCGCTGTTCGACCATTACGTCTCGACGTTGAACCAGCTCGCGCACAATGAAACTGCACAAATCGTCTTGCGAAAATTCGAACGGGCCTTACTTAAGGAAACTGGAGTCGCGGCAGATTTGACGCGCGACACCGAGACCCGCGGCGCGGTCGATGCCCAGCAAGAATATGTCGTCGATCCCGAGCGCGGTGCGCGGGTGGCGCGCGTGTCCGATACCTGGCCGCGCGTGTTTGGCAAAACCCTGCTCGATATGGACCGCGAAGATTACCGCGATGCGCAGACCCAGGTGCAGAGCAAGCAGTTGATGCGTTTCCTGTTAGCACATCAACTCAACGGCAACCCCCTTAACACGCGCCAGATCCTGATCGACCTGATGCAACTATAAGAATTTTAAAATGAGCTTCCTGCAACCTTCCGGCACTGTCATCGACCTGGGCGTTAACATCGACCACATTGCCACCGTGCGCAACGCGCGCGGCACCACGTACCCCGACCCGATCCGCGCGGCGCTGCTGGCCGAACAGGCCGGCGCCGACCTGATCACGCTGCACCTGCGCGAAGACCGCCGCCACATCAAGGACGCCGACGTGCTGGCCATGCGCCCCGAACTGATGACGCGCATGAACCTGGAAGCGGCCGTCACGCAGGAAATGATCGATTTTGCCTGCCGCGTGAAGCCGCAGGATGTCTGCCTGGTGCCGGAGCGGCGCGAGGAAGTCACGACCGAAGGCGGACTGGACGTGGTGCGCTACTACAAGGAATTGGAAGCTGCCGTGAAACAGCTGCAGGGGGAGGGCATCCGCGTGTCGCTGTTCATCGATGCCGACGAGCAGCAGATTGCAGCCACCGCCGCGTTGGGCGCACCCGTCATCGAACTGCACACGGGGCGGTATGCCGAAGCGGAAGGCGACGCGGTTGCCAGCGAACTGGCGCGTATCCGCGCAGGTGCCCGCTTTGGCGTCGAGCACGGCCTGGTCGTGAATGCCGGCCACGGCCTGCACTACACGAACGTCCAGGCGATCGCGCAGTTGCAGGATATGCGCGAGCTGAACATCGGCCACGCCATTGTCGCCCACGCACTGTTTGCAGGCTGGGAAAATGCCGTGCGTGAAATGAAGGCCATCATGGTGGCCGCACGCCTGGGTGTGACGCTGCGATGATGATCTACGGCATCGGTACCGATATCGTCCAGATTTCCCGCGTCGAGGCGGCCTTGGGACGCAACGAGCGCTTCGCCGAAAAAATTCTGGGACCGGAAGAACTGGTCAAGTTCCACGCCCGCCGCGCCAAAAACGAGATTCGCGGCCTGCGTTTCCTGGCTACGCGTTTTTCAGCCAAGGAAGCATTTTCCAAGGCCATTGGCCTGGGCATGCGCATGCCGATGACGTGGCGCTCGGCGCAAATGCTGAACGCGCCCAGCGGCAAGCCCGAAATCGTCTGCAGTGGCGCGTTGGAAGAATTCATGCAACAGCATAAACTGACGGCCCAGGTGACAATCAGCGATGAAGCCGACTACGGTGTCGCTTTCGTGATCGTGACATCGGGCGCCTGAAACACGTAAAGAAGAGCAATGACTGAAGAAGTTTTCCCGGACGTAAAAGTCGACCCGCGCGCACAGGTGCTGGCGACCGTGGCCAAGCTGCCCAACCTGCCTGGCGTGTACCGCTATTTCGACGAGCACGATGCCGTGCTGTACGTCGGCAAGGCGCGCGACCTGAAAAAGCGCGTGTCCAGCTATTTCCAGAAGAACCTGTCCAGCCCGCGCATCGCGATGATGGTCGAGCGCATCGCGCGCCTGGAAACGTCGGTGACGAGCAGCGAAGCGGAAGCGCTGATCCTGGAAAACAACCTGATCAAGACGTTGAAGCCGCGCTTCAACATTTTGTTCCGCGATGATAAATCGTATCCCTACCTGAAAATCACTGGCGGCGACGTGCCGCGCATGGCGTATTACCGGGGCGCGGTCGACAAGCGCAACCAGTACTTCGGGCCGTTCCCAAGCGCATGGGCGGTCAAGGAGTCAATGCAGATCCTGCAAAAGGTGTTCATGCTGCGCACCTGCGAGGACAGCGTCTACGCCAACCGCACGCGGCCGTGCCTGCTGCACCAGATCGGCCGCTGCAGCGGGCCGTGTGTCAACCTCGTCACCAAGGAAGACTACCAGCGCGACGTCGACAATGCCGGCAAGTTCCTGCGCGGGCGCCAGGGCGAAGTGATGGCGGGCCTGGAAAAGAAGATGCACGGCTTTGCCGAACAGCTCAAGTTCGAGCAGGCCGCCAGCGTGCGCAACCAGATCCAGTCGCTGTCGCGCGTGCTGCACCAGCAAAGCATGGAAACGACCGGCGACGCCGACGTCGACATCATTGCCGTGGTGGTGCAGGGCGGGCGCGCCTGCGTCAACCTGGCCATGGTGCGGGGCGGGCGCCACCTGGGCGACCGCGCGTATTTCCCGTCGCAACTGGGCGACGCTGCCGTCGACGACGAAACCAGCATCGAATGCGAGGTGCTGGCCGCGTTCCTGGCGCAGCACTACACGGAAAAATTCATCCCTGGCTGCCTGATTCTGAATATCGAATTCGACCAGCCGGCGCTGATGATGGCGCTGACCGAACAATGCGGCCACCGCATCAACCTGATTTTCCAGCCGCAGGGCCAGCGCCGCCAGTGGCTGGAACTGGCGCAAAAAGGCGCCGAGATTTCGCTGGCGCGCTTGCTGTCCGAGCAGGGCTCGCAGCAATCGCGCACGCGCGCGCTGGCCGATGCATTGAGCCTCGAAATGGACGACCTCGACGCGCTGCGCGTGGAGTGCTTCGACATCAGCCACACCGGCGGCGAGGCGACGCAGGCGTCCTGCGTCGTGTTCCAGCACCATGCCATGCAGAACGGCGAGTACCGGCGCTACAACATCAACGGCATCACGCCGGGCGACGATTACGCCGCCATGCGCCAGGTCCTGATGCGCCGCTACGAAAAAATCGTCAACGGCGAAGGCGTGATGCCGGACGTGGTGCTGATCGACGGCGGCAAGGGGCAGGTCGAGCAGGCGCGCTCGGTGTTTGCCGAACTGGGCCTGGATATCAGCCTGATCGTTGGCGTCGCCAAGGGCGAGGGCAGGAGAGTGGGACTGGAAACGCTGGTGTTCGTCGACGGCCGCGCGCCGCAGGAACTGGGCAAGGAATCGGCCGCGCTGATGCTGGTCGCGCTGATCCGCGACGAGGCGCACCGCTTCGCCATCACCGGCATGCGCGCCAAGCGCGCCAAGACGCGCCAGGCGTCGCGCCTGGAAGAGATTGAGGGGATTGGCGCCAAACGCCGCCAGCGCCTGCTGGCGCGCTTTGGCGGCCTGCGCGGCGTAGTCGACGCCAGCGTCGAGGACCTGATGTCGGTGGAGGGGATATCGAGCACCCTTGCCGAGGAAATCTACCGCCAGCTGCACTGATTGTTTCCGACTATTGCTGAGCGCGTGCATAACTGGTCTATGTGGCAAGAGCCATGTAGACTGTCGCCGCATATCTTCTCAACGTGAAACCATCGCCTCCCTATGCCTTTCAACATACCGATTCTCCTGACCTGGCTGCGGGTTGCACTGATTCCCCTGGTAGTAGGCGTCTATTATTTGCCGCTCCACTGGCTGCCGCGCTCGGACCAGGACCTGGCGGCGACGCTCGTGTTCATCGTGGCCGCTGTCACCGACTGGCTCGACGGTTTCCTGGCCCGGCGCTGGAACCAGACCTCGGCCTTCGGCGCCTTCCTCGACCCTGTCGCCGACAAGCTGATGGTCGCCGGCGCGTTGCTGGTGCTGGTCCACCTCGACCGCGTCGACCACTTCATTGCCTTCATCATCATCGGCCGCGAAATCGCCATCTCGGCGCTGCGCGAATGGATGGCCCAGCTGGGCGCATCGCGCTCGGTGGCAGTCAGCTCCATTGGCAAGATCAAGACGGCTGCGCAGATGACGGCCATTCCGCTGCTGCTGTTTCACGACACGGTGTTCCGCCTGGTCGACACGCAGGAGCTTGGCCGCTGGCTGATGTACATCGCCGCCATCCTGACGGTCTGGTCGATGTTTTACTACATGCGCCTGGCCTGGCCGTTGATCAAGGAAAAATCGGTTTAATCAATTTGCATCATTTGCTTGCCGAAGCTTCCTTGACAAGCCTCATGGATGATCTATAATGCGTGCCTGTTGTGAACGAAGCAGCACGTAGAACCAAGCGGGAGTAGCTCAGTTGGTAGAGCGCAACCTTGCCAAGGTTGAGGTCGAGAGTTCGAGCCTCTTCTCCCGCTCCAAGGTTTGAAGTGATGTAACGATGTCTTGGAAATTCAGTTGGTTTCTGCGATAATCTTGTTCTTGCAAAGCGGGAGTAGCTCAGTTGGTAGAGCGCAACCTTGCCAAGGTTGAGGTCGAGAGTTCGAGCCTCTTCTCCCGCTCCAGTCTTTTGGGACTGGCAAATGTAGTCGCTCGAAAAAGTAGCATTGGCGTAGTAAACATTGCAGTACATAGCGGGAGTAGCTCAGTTGGTAGAGCGCAACCTTGCCAAGGTTGAGGTCGAGAGTTCGAGCCTCTTCTCCCGCTCCAGAATATCCAAAGGGAAGCCTGGCTTCCCTTTTTGTTGATGTGGCGCTATATCGGCGCGCATGACTCCGGTACCATTCTTTCTGGCGAGGTAGCAAAGAGGTTATGCAGCGGCCTGCAAAGCCGTTTAGACGGGTTCGATTCCCGTCCTCGCCTCCAGAATTAACTTGTTAAGTCAAGCCAATAGCCCACCCTCGAGTGGGCTATTTTTTTGTCCGCGATAAATTAGACGGGAGTTCTCTGGATTTCGCCCGGATCGGGTGCATTCCACCGGTCACCGTGTGGAGGCAGGATGGAAACCAAGGCCGGGGTCGACATTGATGAGTACGCTGACCGCTGTTCTTGCAGTAGTACGCGTGGATCTGCGGCGCACGGTGCCGCGCTCATTGTTCCTGCGGATCGCCGGGTAATTCACCAGCCGTTGCCACGTACGCTAGTGTCCGGCGGGCCCCGACGGGAAGGGGGATGACTTTAGCGATGCCCGACGCCCTTAGCAAGTGGCGGATTTTCATGACGTCTTTTGATTTGCGTTTCCGGGCCTGCAGTGCCGCGCGCTCGTGCGCTCGCGCCAGACGATACGAATTCCTGTCAATGGCGATGATCCCGGCGTGATACGGGGGCGGGCCGACCAGTGCGACGACGGATGCGGCATTTGGATCAGGTCCGCATGCGTTAAGATGAAAGGTGTCTAACAGTATCGTGCGCGTCTATCGCACCTCCACATGGAATTTCGCCAGATCCACTACTTCATCTCCCTCTTTGAAGAAGGAACGGTGACCCGTGCCGCGCATCGCCTCAATATCGTGCAGCCTGCGCTGAGCATGCAAATTGCCAGGCTCGAGGAACAGATTGGCCAACGATTGTTCGAGCGTAGCAAGCGGGGAATGGTGCCGACCGGGGCAGGCCGGAAGATGTATCGCCTATTCCTGCCGATCATGCGCGACTTCTCGAATGCGCACGCTCAGTTACTGAGCAACGACGACGCGATCCGTGGCCAGGTCAGTATCGGCCTGATTGCGTCCATTACCGAGGGCGTGCTGGCAGAAACCTTGGGCGTATTTTCGAACCAATACCCGGATGTCAGCGTCAAGGTGGCCGACGGCTACACCAACACGCTCATCGACTGGGTGTCGGGCGGACAGCTCGACGCGGCCATCGTCAACAAGCCGCGCCGTCCGCTGGCGCTGGACGTCGAACACATCGTCGATGAAGAGATGGTGCTCATTACCAGCGCGCAGCATGAGGGCGCCGTGCCGCCGCAGCTGACGCTGCACCAGCTTTCCGCGCTCGATCTGCAATTGGTATTGCCGACGCGCGGCCACGGTCTGAGAAGCAATATCGATAGTTTCGCGCAGAATGAGAATGTCGAACTGACCCCAAAATTCGAGATCGATTCACTGGTCACGACGGTCAAACTGGTCGAACAAACCCAGCTTGCCACGATCGTCCCGCATATCGCCGTCCACCGTCAACTGAGCGCAGGTAGCTTGCGCTCGCATACCATTGTGTCGCCGCGCCTGATGCGCCAGGTGGTCAGCGTCGCTCACCCCCGCCGTCCGCTGAATCCGGCCACCAAGCTGTTCATTGCGATGCTGGCGCAGAACATGCTCCTGCGCAGGCAAAAGCACGAACCGGACCCGGCCGAGGCAAGCGAAGGCGCGCATCAGAGCGCGTAGTCAGGACGCCGCTTTACGCGAGCCCGGCGTTATGAAAGATGTGCTTGGTTTCAAGGAAGTCCGCCAGGCCCTCGTAGCCATGCAGGCGCCCGATCCCGCTACGGCGGTAGCCGCCTGTCTCCGCTTCCGCAAACAGGCGGTTGTGGTCGTTGATCCAAACGGTGCCGTTGCGTAAGGCGCGCGCAATGCGCATACCGCGGTCACCATCGGCGGTCCAGACGCTGGCCGACAAGCCGAACACGGTGTTATTGGCGCGCGCAACGGCTTCCTTCTCTTCCTCAAATTTCTCGAGCACCACGAACGGACCGAAAATCTCTTCCTGCGAAAAGAACGCATTCGCATCGTCGTGGGCCACCAGGGTCGGCGTCAGGAAATTGCCGGCTGCTAGTTTACCGCTCGGCCGCCTACCTCTCACAACAACTTCATCACACACATCGAGCGCGCGGTCCACGGCGCCGCCGACGCTGGCCAGTGCTTGCGCGTCGATCAGCGGGCCCATGCCGGCGCCTGCAGCATCGCCCGGCGCCACTACGATCGATTCGAGCGCGTGCGCCAAAGCGCGCTTCATGTCGTCGTAGCGCGACGCGTGCACCAGGACCCGGCGTGCGGCCGTGCACTGCTGGCCTGAGATGACGGTGGCTGCCGCCGCGATGCGCGCGGCGATGATTGCGGTATCGGCCAGGGCGTCCGGAAACACCAGGCAGCATGATTTTCCGCCCAGCTCGAGCGACATTTTCTTCATCGTCGGCGCCGCGGCCGCCATGATGCGCTGGCCGGTCCCGTTCGATCCGGTAAAGCTGAGCACGTCCACTTCGGCCGAGGACACCAACTCCTGAGCGACTTCGCTGCCGCTCTCGAGCACCAGGTTCAGCACGCCGCGCGGCAAGGTCTCGATTGCCGCCAGTTCGCTCAACACCTGCGCGGTGATTTGCGCGGTCTGGTACGCCGGCTTGATCACGACCGTGCAACCGGCGGCCATGGCCGGCGCCAGTGAGCGGATCAGCAGGACGACAGGCGCATTCCATGGAATGATCAGGGCGGCGACGCCAGCTGCTTCGCGCAGCGTGGCTGAATATGCGCCGGGTTCGACTTCCATGAAGTGACCCGGCATATGGCGGGTCAGGCCGGCATAGTAGCGGATCTCGGAGATCGCCGCGGCCATTTCGCCGCGCGACTGGGCCATCACCTTGCCGTTTTCCCGGGTCAGCAGCGCGGCCAGCTCGGGGCGCCGCTCGAGCCGGTCGGCCCATTGCAGCAGCACCATCTGGCGCAAGCGGGCGTCGTGCGCCCAAAGCGAGGTGTCGAAGGCCTCCCTGGCTGCCGCGATGGCAAGCCGTGCATCGTCGCGGCCGCTGTCGGCATACGTGCCGATGACACTGGCGTCGGCCGGATTGGCGCTTTGGCTGGTGGCGCCGTTGTGGGCGGCTTGCCACTGGCCGCCGATGAAATTGAATGCGTTCAGATTGCTCATGTCGACGAGGTTTCCTTGAAAATTTGAATGCCCCTGCATGGGCTCGTTGTTGAATTTACGACGCCCAAGGTTCCGGACCGGCTATCGGCGCCTGTTTTTGCATTCCTTCCCAGCGGTGCACGAGGTCACTGTGGGGAATCGAGAACAGGTCGAGCAGGCGGCCGACAGTGTGGTTGACAATGTCGTCGATCGTCTGCGGCTGCGTATAGAAGGCCGGCACCGGAGGGAAGATGATACCGCCCATCTCGGTCACACCCGTCATGTTGCGCAGGTGTGCCAGGTTGAGCGGCGTTTCGCGCGCCAGCATTACCAGGCGGCGGCGTTCTTTCAGGATGACGTCGGCGGCGCGGCTGACCAGGTTGTCGGCCAGGCCGTGGGCGATGCTGGCCAGCGTCTTCATCGAGCACGGTGCGATGACCATGCCGGCCGACTGGAACGACCCGCTGGCAATCGTGGCGCCGATATCCTTGACGTTGTGGACCACGTCGGCCAGCGCTTCGATATCGCCGCGCTTCATCCCCAGTTCCTGCTGCGCGGTCATGACCCCGGACGACGAGATCACCAGGTGGCTTTCGTAGGCGCCTGACGCGCGCAGCTGTTCGAGCAGGCGCACCCCGTAAATGGCGCCGCTGGCGCCGGTGATGGCGACGATCAGGCGTGGCTTTGGCGCACTCGCGTTCATGCCGGCGTCGCCGTGCTGTCGGCCCAGTTGACGGTGGCGCCCTTGATGATTTCCTGGTCCAGGTCGATCTCGTCTTCGCCGGGAACACGCACCTTGGTAAACACATGCCCCTGGTAGGAAACCGGTTTGGTGGCATCCAGGCCCATCTTGGCGCTGATGCCCTGCTGGTGCGCCGGCGCGGGCTCGCCGTCCGGGCCATCCATGCCGACGGTGGTCGACGGATCGAGCACCGAGCCCTGGGCGCCGGCGATGACGATCAGGTCACGGTCGGCCTGGAACCGCGTGGCGACCGCCCATTCGACCTGCAGCGGATCGTGCACGTCGACGTCGTCGTCGACTACCGTCACCTGCTTGATGTCGTAGTGGGCGCCGAACGCGCACAGGATGACGTTTTTCGGCTCGCCCTCGCGCCGCTTGCTGAACTTGACGAACAGGTGGTAGCGGCCGACGCCGCCGATCGACAGGTGCACGTCGAGCACGCCCGGGAAGCTGCGCTGCAGGTGCGCGAGCAGCGTCGCTTCGCGCGGGATCGATCCAAGCAGCAGGTGCTCCATTTCGGCCGGCACGATGGTATGAAAGATCGGGCTGGTGCGGTGGGTAACGGCCTCGACCACGATCACTTCGCGGCTTTCCCGGGCGCTGTAATACTTGGGAAATTCGCCGAACGGTCCTTCCGGTTCGCGTACCCGTGGCAGCAGCTTGCCTTCGATGACGATCTCGGCAAAGGCCGGCACGCGCACTTCGCTGGTCAGGCATTTCACGACCGCCAGCGGGGCGCCGTGCAGGGAACCGGCAATCTCCAGTTCATCATGGTCGATTGGGGTGATTGCCTGGGAGGCGAGCAGGGTGAGCGGGTCGGCGCCGATCACCACTGCCACGTCGAGCGGCTGGTCGTTGGCTTCGGCCTGCTGGTAGAACGCAAACAGGTGACGCGGCAGCATCAGGATCGCCATCCGGTCCTTGGCGTGCACCTGGATGCGATTGATCGATACGTTCTGGACCCCGGTCACGGGATTGCGGGCGATCACCAGGCCAGCCGTGATATACGGACCGTTGTCGTGCTCGCTATGAGTGGGGATCGGCAACAGCGCCCCCATGTCGATGTCGCGGTGCACGACTTGCTGGCATGGCGCGTCGGCGGCAGCGACCTCGCGCCATGGCAGCGGGTTGTCGGCGGCGCGGCGGAAAGCCGCCAGCAATGCGGACTGCTCGACGTTCATCGCTTCGGCAATCCAGGAACGGCGCGACATGAAACCGGAGACGACCGGGATGGCATGTCCATCTGGTTTCGGGAAGAAAGCAGCCTGCTTGCCATCGAGGCGCTTGGCAATCGCCGCCAGCCGGTGTTTGAGCGGCACGCCATCGCGGATGACCGCCAGGCGGCCGGTGGCGCCGAGGTGCGCCAGCCACTGGCGCAGGTCGGCTGACTTGCCCGGAGGCGAATTACAGTTATTCATTATCGATATCCTTTGGTTGGGATGCGGCGGCGAGCTTGCACCGCCGTACCTTATGCTTCACGCCACCGGGCGCTGGGGCTGGGGCTGACGCTGGCGGATTTTCTGATCTTTAAGATGCATGATCTGTCTCCTCTTGTGGGCAGGGGCGCCGCATCGCCGCGCGGCCATGCGGCGGGGTGGTTTGGTTCAGGCAGCGTCCGGCTCGTCGAGCTTGCCGATCGTCTCGGGCACGATCAGGGCGCCGATCAAAAAGATCAGGCTGATTGCGCCGAGGAACAGGGCGAGCGTCATCGGCACATGTGCCGGCGTTGGCGAACCGAGCGATACGAAGGTGGGCAGGATGCCGCCGATGGCAAAGCCGAGATTCCACGACAGGCCGGTTCCGGTCGCCCGGATAGCGGTTGGGAAACGTTCATTCAGGAAGATCAGGATCGGTGCATAACCGGCGCTGCCCAGCATGCTGAACACGATGACGTAGAGCGCCAGCGTGAAGGTATCGGTCACGCCGGGCATCATCAGGGCGATCGCCGGCAACAGGATCAGGCGCGCCACGCCGACCCACAGAAAGGTCTTCTTGCGGCCGATAAACGTACTCAGATGTCCGGTAGCCACCGATACGACAATCACAGCTATGCTCGAGAGCATCATGATGAAGCCGGCCGTATTCGCTGGCGTGTGGTTGACCACCTTCAGGTAGGTCGGCAGGAAGCCGGAGGTCAGGTAGTAGCCGCTGCCGCCGCCAATGGTGATCAGCAGGTTGACGAACAGGATCGAACGGTAGTCGCGTGAAAACAGCGTGCGCAGCGGCGATTTTTTCGCCTTGGCGATGTTCTTCGCTTGCTGCATTTTTTTGAACATCGGCGATTCTTCCAGCTTGCTGAAGATCGTGATACCCAGCACCGCGCTGATAATACCGGTGAAGAACATGCATCTCCAGCCCCAGACATCGAAGGCATCGCCCGGGAAAATGGTCGACATGATGTAATAGGTAAGCGAAGCGATCAGCGCGCCGAGGCCGGCGCCGCCGCCGCCGATCAGGCCCGACACGGCGCCGCGCCAGCGCGGGGCGACCGACTCGGTACCGATGGTATGGGTCGCTGCCACGACGCCGCCGACGAACACGCCCTGGACCAGGCGCAGCACAAGGAAAAGGATGGGAGCGGCAATGCCGACGGTCGCCACAGTCGGCAGCGCGCCGAACAACGCAGTCGATACGCCGACGCCGACCATGGACACGATCATGGCGCGCTTGCGGCCATGGACGTCCGCATAGGTGCCGAACAGCGCGGATCCGAGCGGACGCATCAGCAAGGTGACGCCGAAGGAGGCATAGACTGCGGCCAGCGACAACATCGCGTGTTCGGAAGGGAAGAACAGCCGGCCAATTACCGGCGCCACGAACAGCAGCAGAAACAGGTCGTACAGGTCGAGCGACCAGCCGACACATGAGGCGATCACCGCCCTGAGTACATGGCGGTTGCCTTCCCGCTCGGCGAGTGTGGTTTGATTTGTGATTACAGCCATTACCGTCTCCTAATATATGTAGTCGCGGCGCCAGGCGGCGCCGGGATGGTCTTCGATATCAATCGTCGCTTTTTGAGCTTCTTTGAGCTTTTTTAGATCAGCGATCTTGGGTGTACTCTTCCTGACCCAGCGTGTTGCGCGCTTGGCGGCTTGCAACAATTGCGTCAGCAATCTTTTCCGCCATCATGATGGTGGGAATGTTCGTATTCGCCGAAGGCAGGCTCGGCATCAGCGACGCGTCGACCACGCGCAGATTCGCCACGCCATGCACGCGTCCTTCATGATCGGTGACGGCGCTGCGGTCCGCGGCCGGCCCCATGCGGCAGGTGCCGCTTGCATGCCAGACCCCGAACACGTTCTTGCGAATGAAAGCGCGGAGTGCCTGTTCGTCGGCCAGCAGCGCCGACATGCGCTGGCCGCCGGTGACGAAGGTGTCGATGATCCAGCGCCGCAGCGGCGCCGGCGTGTCGAGCATGGCGCCGAGAACCGTGGTCAGGGCCGCGTTGGTGTTGGTGAAACGGCTCAGCGCCTTGACGCGCGGCGAGAACGCGGCAGGGAAGAAATCGTCCGGATGACGGTGCAGTGCGGTGTGCTGGACGACCTGGGCCAGCTTGCGCACGCCAATGGCGAGACGGTGCACATCGCGCTCGTCGGAAAGCAGGTTCAGGTCGACCTGGGGCGGCTTCGTCGGGTCGCGCGACGTCAGTTGGACCTGGCCGCGCGAGTACGGCCGGTTGCACCACAAGAAGAACAGGCCGAGCCGGTTGCCAAGCTTGTGCCAGGCGGCCCGGGTGGCGCTCGACATGTACATGTCGGAAGCGTCGCAACCATCCAGGTTCGATGAGAAACGCGCCGCCGTCATGCTGGCGCGGCGCCGGGCGAGCGGCATGCGGAACCCGGGTTCGAGGAAATGGCAGAAGGTCAGCGATGGGTGGTCTTGCAGATTACGGCCGACGCCCGGCCGGTCGGCGACGACGCGAATACCCAATTCGGTCAGCGCCTTTGTGTCGCCGATGCCCGCGTGCAGCAACAGGGCGGGCGACTGCAGCGCGCCGGCACAGAGGATCACTTCGCCGCCGTTGAACAGTACCCGCGTCCCCTCGGCGTCGAACCCGATCACGCCGCAGGCAACACCGTTTTGTAGCACCAGTCGCTCCACCCTGGTATTTGCAAGAATCGTCAGATTCGGGCGCGCCCGCGTCGCCGGGTCCAGGTAGGCCACGGCGGTGGAGACGCGACGATCGTCCAGGTTCGAAAATGCGGCGGAGAACATGCCGTCGCCGAAGTCGCCGTTCTGGTCTTCCAGGAACGGCAGGCCATTGCGCTGCAGGCTGTCGGCGAAGGTGGTGCAGAAGGGCGGCCAAGCGTCGGGATGGATGCGCCGGATCGGCACCGGCCCGCTGCCGCCGTGCAGCGCCGACTCGCCAAAGTCGACGTCGCGCTCGAGCTTGCGAAAGTAAGGCAGCACATCCTTCCAGGCCCAGCCGGCGGCGCCGTGCGCAGCCCAGTCGTCGTAGTCGCGCGGCAATCCGCGGTTTGCGGCCTGGACGTTGATGCTCGATCCGCCGCCCATCACCTTGCCCTGTTCGTACACCTTGAGCGGGGCGGCGGGAGTCGCCTTCGCCTTCAGGTCCGGCCAGATATAGCGGGCGCCGCAGAAAAGAGGCATCGGATAGCTGTCGAGAATCTCCTTGGGGACGGCGCCCGGCGGGGTATCGGCGCCCGCTTCGATCAGTGCGACCCGGACGCCGGGGTCGGCTGAAAGTCGATTTGCCAGCACGCAGCCTGCCGAGCCGCCACCCACGATGATGTAGTCGAATCGTTCATCCGCTGTCTGCAAAATAGTCTCTCCTGTATTGTCGGATGTGCGGGTCGGCTGCCGGCTCCTGAGCTCGGTAGCGCCCGCTTATGACGCAAGAGTAGCGCGCAATTGCCATCTGTTCTAATAATGATTATTTATGGTTGCCATCACAAACACTGATAGTTGATGCGTTCCCGAAGGCTCGGACGCGCCGCTGCGATCGACCCTCGGTATGAGGCCGTTGTCCAACCCTGCGGCAAAATTTGTGCGATGATTCTGACGCACTTTGCGGCGGGTTTGCGAGAGCCATACAGAAGCCAGAAGAGTAATGATCGATCGGGCGCGGCGCGTGGGCGCGGGTTCGACGCCATCGGTGGGGAGGAAAAATGTCGGCTGCGGTACGCATTTTGCAGGGAAAATTCGGACGGGTCGCCTTGCTCGACATGGACCGGCCGCTGGTCACCCACGGCCATTCCCAGTGCCATGTCCTGATCAAGGTGAGCGGCGAAGACACATTCTTTTCGGTCCGCGACAGGCTCTATCCACTGACCGACAAGACGGTCGTGCTGGTGAACTCGTGGGAGCCGCATGCCTACACCTACCATAATCCGGACGCCCCTGGCACCGTCATCCTGGCCTTGTATATCGAGCCGATGTGGCTTGGCGAAATCGAAAAAGCGTTTATGTCGAGCGGCAGTCCTGGCTTCTTCCCGCGGGCCTGCGTGGAGATATCGAAGCCTGTCGCCGCGCTGGCGAACGAGCTGGCGATGCAGATGCTGCACGGCGGACAGCTCGGTGCCCAACAGCTCGAGACGCTGCTGTCGAACCTGATGCTTGCCGTGATCGACACGTTCTCCGAGTGGCGAAGTTTCAACAGCATGCACAAGGTCGCGCTGCCGCATGCGCCCGATGCGCGGATCCGGCGCTCGTTGTCGTACATGCGGGCCAACGTCGGTGCCGAACTCGACATCGACAAGCTGGCCGCCGAGGCTTGTCTGTCGCGCGCCCACTTTTTCAAGTTGTTTCAACAAGATACGAGCCTGACGCCCAACCTGTACGTCAACGTGCTGCGCATCGAAGCCGCCATCAACGGTGTGGCCCAGACCCGCAATTCGCTGATCAGCCTGTCCAACAGCCTGGGCTTCAGCGCCCAGAGCCACTTCACCCGGTTCTTCCAGCAACATCTGGGAGCGCTGCCGAGCCAGTACCGCAAGGTGGTCGATCTGTACGACCATCCATCCTGAATCCCCGAAAAAAAAGACTGTAGGGTAATTCCTCGCACTCCCCGGTAACGCTCTGCATGCCAGGTGGGCCTACACTTTTTGCACGATCCATGCTGCAAGAAGGCCACCACCGTGAACCAGATGATTTTATCGCCCGCCGAGGTTAATGCCGGCCCGGGGCACGCCGCGCCGCAAGGCCACGTCGGCCGGGCTGCGACCCGCGTCGAGGATGCCGCGCTGCTGTCTGGCCGCGGCAGCTTCACCGACGATGTCGGCGTCAAGCCCGGCACGCTTCACGCGGCCATCCTGCGTTCGCCGCACGGCCACGCCGAAATCGTGTCGATCGACAGCAGCGAGGCGTTGACCCTGGCTGGCGTGCGCGCCGTGCTGACCGGCGCCGACGTCACCGCCTGGGCAACGCCGTTCGCCGTCGGCGTCAAGCAGCCGATGGAACACTGGCCCATGGCGATCGAGCGCGCCCGCTATGTCGGCGAGCCGGTCGCGGTCGTCATGGCCGAGAGCCGCTACATCGCCGAAGATGCGCTCGACCTGATCAAGGTGAGCTACCGCCAGCTGGCGGCGGTGGTCGATCCCGAGGCCGCGCTGGCGGCCGACGCCCCGGTGCTGCATGCGGCGGTCGGCTCGAACCTGGTCAACGATCGCCATTTCAAGTATGGCGAGCCGGAAGCCGCGTTTGCCGCTTGCGAGCGCACGGTCTCGATCAAAGTCCACTATCCGCGCAATTCCTGCACGCCGATCGAATGCTTCGCGGTGGTGGCGGAATATCTGGCGGGCGACGAGGGCTACGACGTACTGTCGAATTTCCAGGGCCCGTTCGCGCTGCACCCGGTGATGGCGCGCGCACTCAAGGTGCCGGGCACCAGGCTGCGGCTGCGCGCGCCGCGCGATTCGGGCGGCAGCTTCGGCACCAAGCAGGCCGTGTCGACTTATGTGGTGCTGCTGTGCCTCGCCTCGCGCAAGGCCGGCGCGCCGGTCAAGTGGATCGAAGACCGGCTCGAACACTTGCAGGGTTCGGTGTCGTCGACCAACCGGGTCAGCACGATCGAAGCGGCGTTGACAATCGACGGCGAGATCACCGCGCTGCGCTACCACCAGATCGACGATTGCGGTGCCTATCTGCGGGCACCCGAACCGGCGACGTTCTACCGCATGCACGGCATGCTGACCGGCGCCTACAAGGTGCGCCACCTGGCCGTGCACAACCAGGTCGTGTTGACCAACAAGACGCCGTCCGGCCTGGTGCGCGGCTTCGGCGGACCGCAAGTGTACTTTGCGCTCGAGCGCCTGATGGAGCGCATCGCGGTCGAGCTCGCGCTCGATCCGCTCGACGTCATCAAGCGCAACCTGATTGGCGCCGACGCCTTTCCGTACCGCGCGCCGGCCGGATCGCTGTATGACTCCGGCAATTACCAGCTGTCGATCGCGCTGGCCGAACAGCAGGGCGGCCTGGCCGAACTGAAGGCGCGCCGCGCCGCCGCCCGCGCCGAGGGCCGGCTGTATGGCATCGGCTATGCCGCCATCGTTGAGCCGTCGATTTCCAACATGGGCTACATCACGACCGCTTTGAGCCCGGCCGAGCGGGCCAAGGCGGGCCCGAAGAACGGCGCCAACACCAGCGCCACCGTCGCCGTCGATGCGCTCGGCAGCGTCAGCGTGATGATCGATTCGGTGCCGCAAGGGCAGGGCCACCGCACCGTGGTCGGCCAGGTGGTGGCCGACGTGCTGGGTCTCGACCCGTCCGCCATCATGGTCAACGCCGAACTGGATACCCAGAAAGACGGTTGGTCCATCGCCGCCGGCAATTATTCAAGCCGCTTCGCCGGCGCGGTGGCGGGCACCGTACACCTGACCGCGCTGAAGGTACGCGCCAAGCTGGCGCTGATCGCCGCGCCGATGCTCGATTCCACGCCGGACGGGCTGGTATTTGCCGACGGCAAGATATTTGCGCGCGATAATCCCGAGCGCAAGCTGCCGTTCCACCGCGTGGCCGGCGGCGCGCACTGGTCGCCGGCCACCCTGCCGGACGGCATGGCGCCAGGCGTGCGCGAAACCGTGTTCTGGACCCCGGAGCAGTTGCAGGCGCCGGACGAGAACGACGTCATCAATAGTTCAGGCGCCTACGGCTTCGTGTTCGACATCTGCGCCGTCGAAGTCGACAAGGCCACCGGAAAGGTGCGCATCGACCGCTACGTCACGTCGCACGATGCCGGCCGCATCCTCAATCCGCCCCTGGCCGACGGACAGATCCGCGGCGCCGTCGCGCAGGGGGGCGGCGCCGCGCTGATGGAAGAGTTTTCCTACGGCAGCGACGGCAGCTTCCAGTCCGGCACGTTCGCCGACTACCTGGTGCCGACCAGCTGCGAAGTACCCGAGCCAACCATCGTGCACATCGAAACCCTGTCGCCGTTCACGCCGCTGGGCGCCAAGGGCCTGGGCGAGGGCAACAACATGAGCACGCCGGTATGCATCGCCAACGCGGTGGCCGACGCCATCGGCGTGGCCGACCTGCGCCTGCCGTTGACGCCGTCGCGACTGCACGCGCTGCTGAGGTTTGACGATCCGGCGCCGAGCAAACCGCGCGCGGGCTTGGCCACCCCGGCTGTCAAAGCGCCGGCCGGTGGCCACGCGCTGGCGATGTCCGGCGCGGTCGAACTGCCGGCCACGCCCGCACAGGTCTACGCCGTGCTGCTCGACCCCGACGCGCTGGTCAAGGTCATCCCGGGTTGCCATGCGCTCGAACAGGTCGGGCCGAACCACTACCGCGCCGACGTCACCATCGGCATCGGCTTGGTGAAGGCGCGCTATGCCGCCGAAATCCGGCTGTCCGATCTCGATCCGCCGCATGGGCTCTCGCTGGGAGGCAAGGGCGTCAGCTCGCTCGGTTCGGCCGAGGGCGCCGGCCGGATCCGCCTGGATGCGCTTGGGGGCGGCACCCGGCTGTCGTACGACTACAGCGCCGCGGTCAGCGGCAAGGTGGCGGCGGTCGGCGGCCGCATGCTCGAAGGCGCCGCCAAGATCGTGTTGCGCCAGCTGTTTGAACAGCTTGGCCGCCAGGCCGGCGGCGCCGGCGCCGCGCCGCCGCGGCGATCGTGGTGGCAGCGCCTGCTGCAGGCATTCGGAGGTGTGAAATGAAACCAGCGGCCTTTGATTACATCCGTGCCGACAGCGCTGAAGAAACCGTCAGCCTGCTGGCCCGGCATGGCGAGGAAGCGAAAATTCTCGCCGGCGGCCAGTCGCTGCTCGCCATGCTCAATATCCGCCTGGCCCAGCCGGCCATGCTGGTCGACATCTCCCGCTGCAAGGACCTCGACTACATTCGCATCGAAAAGAACAATCTTGTGATCGGCGCCGCGGCGACCCAGGCCAGCGTCGAGAACCGCGCCACTCTGGCGGCCGAGGTGCCGTTGCTGGACATGGTGTTCCCGTGGATCTCGCATTTACAGATCCGCAACCGCGGCACCGTGTGCGGTTCAATCGCCCATGCCGACCCGAGCGCGGAGCTGCCCTTGTGCCTGACCGCGCTGCAGGGGGAGGTGGTGCTGCGCTCGAAGGCGGGGCGGCGCGTGCTGAAGGCCGACCAGTTCTTTCAAGGCATGCTGATGACCGCCGTGAAGCCCGGCGAGATCGTCGAGGAAGTGCGCTTCCCGCTGCGCCGCGAGAAAGCCCGCTACGCCTTCGAAGAGATGTCGATGCGGCATGGCGACTTCGCCATCGCCGCGCTGGCGGTGGTAGTGACCGATGCCGCGATCGAGCTGACGGTGGGCGGCGTCGCCGACCGGCCGCAGCGCAAGTGCTGGCCGCGCCTGGCCGGCGCCGACCTCGAGGGCGCAATCAACGATTTTGCGTGGGAGCTCGAGGCCCAGGGCGACGCCCACGCCAGTGCCGAATACCGTCGTCACCTGGTGCGCCAACTGGGGCGTCAATTAATAGCAAAGGCAAGCGCATGAAACTCTACGAAAAACACACGACGTATCCGATTACGCTGACCCTGAACGGGGTGCAGCGCAGCGCCCCGGCCGAAGCGCGCATGCTGCTGTCGGACTTTCTGCGCCACGAACTGGGTGCGACCGGCACCCACGTCGGCTGCGAGCATGGCATCTGCGGCGCCTGCACCGTGCGCGTCGATGGCGTGGCGCAGCGCTCCTGCATGCAGCTGGCAGTGCAGGCCGACGGCCGCCGCGTCGATACCGTCGAGGGCCTCGCCGTGAGTACAGGCGGGGGCGCCGACAGCGAGCTGGGCGACCTGCAGCAGGCGTTCAAGCGCCACCATGCGCTGCAGTGCGGCTTCTGCACGGCCGGCATCCTGATGTCGAGCAGCCATTTTCTGGAACAGGTGCCAGCGCCGACCGAACAGCAGGTGCGCGATATGTTGTCGGGCCACCTGTGCCGCTGTACCGGATACACCAACATCGTCAATGCCGTGCTCGAGGTTGCAGCGCAGCGTGGGTTAGTTAACAAAGGGAGAATCGAACATGCTTGATCTGGGTCGCAGTTTCCTGGCGTCGGTGGAACGCAGTCCGGACCAGCTCGCGCTGGTCGATGGCGACCTGCGCCTGAGCTACGCCGGATGGTTCGAAAAAGTGAAGGCGGTGGCCGGCGGACTGCAGGCGATCGGCTTGCGGCGCGGCGACCATGTGATGGTGCTGCTGCAGAACCGCTGGGAGATGGCAACCCTGCATTGGGCCTGCCAGTTCGCCGGTGTGATCGCGACGCCGCTCAATTGGCGGGCAAAGCCGGATGAAATCGACTATTGCGCCAGTGACGCCGAGGCGCGCGCGATCGTGTTCCAGGACGTCTCGGCGGACGCCGTGGCGCAGTCGCTGGTGGCGCAGTCCTTGCCGCGCATCGCGGTTGGCGAGGTCGATCCTGCCGCCAGCGCCACGCTGTCGTTCGAGCAGCTGCTGCAAGGGGCCGCGCCGGCACAGCTGCTGGGCGCCGGCTTTGATGACTGGTCGCTGATGCTGTACACCTCTGGCACCACCGGCAAGCCGAAAGGGGTGCCGCGCCGCCACCGCCATGAGCGCGCGGCCGCGCTGGCCCACGTCGCCCAGAACCTGTACGGTCGCAACGAGCGCACGCTCGGCGTGATGCCGCTGTATCACACGATGGGAGTGCGCTCGCTGCTGGCGATGGCGCTGGTCGACGGTTGCTTCGTGTGCGTGCCGAAGTTCGATCCACCCGCGGTGCTGGCGGCGATCGAGGCGGAGCGCATTACCAACCTGTACCTGGTGCCGACCTTGTATCACGACGTGGTGGCGCACCCGGACTGCGCCGGCACCGACCTGTCTTCGGTGCGCAAGCTCGGTTTCGCCGGCGCCTCGATGAACGAGGCGCTGCTCAAGAAGCTCGATACGCTGTTTCGCCCGGAGCTGTTCGTCAACCACTACGGTTCATCCGAGGTCTACACTTTCAGCATCGAGCCGGACGCGGTGAAAAAGCCCGGCAGCGCCGGCAGGGGCGGCATCAACCAGCGTATCCGCGTGGTGCGCCTCGACGGCGGCGACCCGGAGCTGCCAGCGGCCCGCTACGAGGAGGGCGAGATCATCGCCGACCTGGACGGCGACGAGTCGTTCGAAGGCTATTGGAAGCGCCCGGACGCCGACGCCAAATCGTTGCGCGGCGGCTGGTATTTCACCGGCGACACCGGCTACCTCGACAAGGACGGCGATTTGTTCGTTTCCGGCCGCACCGATGACATGATCATCAGCGGCGGCGAGAATATTTCGCCGGTCGAGATCGAAAGTTTGCTGTCGCTGCACCCGGCGGTCGACGAAGTGGCGGTGGTTGGCCTGGCCGATCCGCGCTGGGGCCAATGCGTGACCGCTTTCATCAAGCGCCGTGCGGCGGTAACCGAGGCGGAACTGGACGCCCACTGCCGCGCCTCCAGCCTGGCAAATTTCAAGCGGCCACGCGCCTTCGTGTTCGTGGTCGAGGTGCCGCGCTCGCCGGTCGGAAAGCTGTTGCGCCGCAAGCTGGTGGCCAACGAGTACGAAGCGGAACCCAGGCCGCAAGTCTTTTCGGCTCTTCCCGCTACCCCATCTAACTAACAATCGCATTCACAAAAAGGATTCACCATGACCCAGCTATCCCACCCGGCGCAAACCCTGCTTGAACAACTCGACGGCTTTTCGGTGACTATCGATGCTGAGCGCGAGCGCGCCGACATCGTGCTCGACCGTCCGCCGTTCAACATCATCTCGATGGCGCAGCGCGATCAGCTGCGCCTGGTGTTCGAGTCACTCGACGAGAATCCGGCGGTACGCGTGATCGTGCTTCGCGCCGTCGGCGAGCACTTTTCGAGCGGCGGCGACATCCGCGGCTTCCTCGACGCGACGCCGGAACACGTCTCGAAGCTGGCCTGGAACATCGCCGCGCCGGCGCGCTGCAGCAAGCCGGTGATCGCCGCCAATCGCGGCTTCTGCTTCGGCGTCGGCTTCGAGCTGTCGCTGGCGTGCGACTTCCGCATCGTCTCGGAGACGGCGCGCTACGCACTGCCGGAGCAGAAGCTGGGACAGATCCCCGGTTCGGGCGGCTCGGCACGGCTGCAGAAAATGGTCGGCATCACGCGCACCAAGGATGTCGTCATGCGCTCGCGCCGCATTCCCGGCCAGCAGGCGTACGACTGGGGCATCGCTACCGAGTGCGTGCCGGATGCCGAACTGGAACGCGCCACCGATGCGCTGGCCGAGGAGCTGCGGGCGTTTTCGCCGATTGCCCAGCGCACCGCCAAGAAGCTGCTGAACGACACCGAAGATTCGACGTTGGCGATCGCCATCGAACTCGAAGGGCACTGCTACAGCCGGCTGCGGTCGTCGGATGATTTCCGCGAAGGCGTCGAGGCCTTCCACGCCAAGCGCAAGCCGAACTTCAGCGGCACCTGACTGGAGCGGGGCAGGATGTTGCAACGCGTGTTGATCGAAGCGGCCGGCGGGCCAATCGAGCTCGAAGCCGAGCTGTTCGGCTCTGGCGAGGGCTTGATCGTTTTCCTGCATGAAGGCCTCGGTTCGCTGGCCGGCTGGGGTGACTGGCCGCGCACGCTGTGCGCCGCCACCAAGTGCCGCGGCCTGGTATTTTCGCGCTACGGCTACGGCCGCTCCCAGTGTCGACCGCCGCACCAGGCCTGGCCATCCGACTACCTCAGTATCGAGGCGCGCGAACACTTGCCGGCGCTGCTCCGCGCGCTCGCCATCGACCCGGCGCGTGAGGCCTTGACCCTGTTCGGCCACAGCGACGGCGCCACCATTGCCCTGCAGTATGCGGCGGCCTTCCCTCAGGCCGCGGCCGCCGTTATCGTGCTTGCACCGCACCTGTTCGTCGAACGCCTTGCGCGCGACAGGATCGAACAAATGCGGCAGCGATGGCAGGACGGTCGGCTGCGCGACAGGCTGGCGCAATTGCACGACGACCCGGAGGGCGTGTTCATGGGGTGGAGCGGCTGCTGGCTGGAGCCGGCGTTCCAAAGGTGGAGCATCAGCGACACGCTCGCGGCGATCCGTTGCCCGACGCTCGCCATACAGGGCGCGCTGGACCAATACGGCACATTGGAACAGCTATTCGAATTGCGGCGCCGGGTCCCGCACGCCGAACTGTTGACGCTGGACGGGTGCCACCACATTCCTCATGAAGAACAACCCGGGACGGTGCGCAATGCGGTTGTCGAGTTCCTGTCGCGCTTGCCGGCCTGAATGCAATGGCGCTTTCGCCATCCGTCTTCGTTGCCTTCGCCGCGCCCAGCGCCTGGTCGAATCCCTCCCATCGCGGTCACGGTGACTTTGCTTGTATTTCGCAGCCTGTCATGAAGTCACAGACACATTTTTCCGTCGGAGGTGCTGCGGCCGGTTTTGGCCCAAGTGCTTGATTCTTAACTGAACAATACGGCCTGCGAAGCCGTTTGGACGGGTTCGATTCCCGTCCTCGCCTCCAGAAATTGAAAAAACCTATTCCTCGGGATAGGTTTTTTTTCGTTTGTTGTCAGCGTTCGCGCCGGAAGAAGCCCGCGCTGCGCACCGGCGCCGCCTGTTTCATGGCAAAACCCGTCGACGCCGACGAACTGGCGGCCTGCATCGTCCACGCTACCGGCAGTTGAGCGGCGCCATCCCGGTACTTTGGCGCAGGATTTGTACCGCCCATTGCGCATATCCGGAACAAAAAGTATCGATAGTTCGAAAACCAGTATCAGAAAGTATTACTGCACAGTGATACATTGTGGTGTGCGTACAAATTGCACAACACATAAAAAATTCTAATATCTGGAGACAACACCATGAAACGTATCGCCGTCAGCGCGCTATGCGTCGGACTGTCCTGCGCCGCCAATCCCGTCCTCGCCGCCACCGACCTCGTCATCGCCACCGTCAACAACGGCCACATGATCGAGATGCAGAAACTCGGCAAATTTTTTGAACAGAAAAATCCCGACATCAAGTTGAAATGGGTGACGCTGGAAGAAGCCGTGCTGCGCCAGCGCATGACCACCGACATCGCGACCAAAGGCGGCCAGTTCGACCTGATGACGATCGGCATTTACGAGACCCCGATCTGGGCCAAGAAGGGCTGGCTGCTGCCGATCAAGACCGACGCTGCCTACGACATCGACGACCTGCTGCCGACGATTCGCGACGGCCTGTCGCAGAACGGCCAGCTGTACGCCGCGCCGTTCTATGGCGAGAGCTCGATGATCATGTACCGCAGCGACCTGGTCAAGAAAGCCGGCATGGCCATCAACGACCGGCCGACCTGGGACCACCTGCGCAATGTGGCCGCCAAGATCCACGATCCGGCCAACGGCGTGTATGGCATCTGCCTGCGCGGCAAACCGGGCTGGGGCGACAACATGGCCTTGATCACCACCATCGCCAACTCGTACGGCGGCCAGCTGTTCGACATGAAATGGCAGCCGCAGTTCACCAGCAAACCGTGGAAGGACGCGGTGACGATGTACGTCGACCTGATGAAGAAATACGGTCCGCCCGGCTCGTCGTCGAACAGCTTCAATGAAGTGCTGGCCATGTTCAACGAAGGCAAGTGCGGCATCTGGATCGACGCCACCATTGCCGCCTCGTTCATCACCGACCCGAAACAAAGCAAGGTGGCTGACAAGGTCGCCTTTGCGCAGTCGCCGGTGGGCGTGACGGAGCGGGGCGCGAACTGGCTGTGGGCCTGGTCGCTGGCCATTCCAAAAAGCTCGAAGCATCCCGACGCGGCGCAGAAATTCATCAACTGGGCCACGTCCAAGGAATACATCAAGCTGGTGGCAAAAGAAGCCGGCTGGGCCAACGTGCCGACCGGTACGCGCAAGTCGACCTACGCCAGCCCGGAGTTTGCCCGGGCCGCCAAATTCGCCACGGCGGAAGCAGCTGCGCTGGCCACGGCCAACCTCAAGCAGAGCACGCTGCCGCCATCGCCGTACGTCGGCGTGCAATACGCTGCCATTCCCGAATTCCAGACCATCGGGATTGCGGCCGGCCAGCAGATGACGGCAGCCCTCCTGGGCAAGGTCACCGTGGACCAGGCGCTGGCGACGGCGCAGCAGGCGGCCGAGCGCGAAATGCGCAAAGCGGGCTACTACAAGTAAGCCGGGCCGGGCGGCCCGTACCAGCCGCCCGGCTTCCTCTTCGCCAAGCCAGGAAATACCATGAACCGTGCCATGCCACGTGCGTTGCTCACGCCTGCCGTGGCGGCCATTGCCGCCATTTCAGTTGTGCCGCTCCTGATCACGCTGTACTACGCTTTCGTCAAATTCAGCCTGCTCGAACCGGGCGACCACCCGTTCCACGGCGGCGAAAATTTCTATTTCTTCTTCACTGACAACGCCTTCCTGCCGGCGCTGCAGAACACCTTCATCTTGATGTTCTCCGTGATGGTGGTGACCGTGGTGGGCGGCGCCGCGCTGGCGCTCCTGATCAACGAAGCCTTCCCGGGCCGCATGCTGGTGCGGGTGTTGCTGATCTCGCCGTTCCTGATCATGCCTGCCGTGAACGCGCTGATGTGGAAAAACATGCTGCTCAACCCGATCTACGGGCTGTTTGCGCAGGTGAGCCGCTTCCTGGGCCTGACACCCGTCGACTGGCTGTCGGCGCACCCGCTGCTGTCGATCATCATGATGGTCGCGTGGCAGTGGTTGCCGTTTGCGTGCCTGATCTTCATGACGGCGCTGCAGTCGATGGACCGCGAGCAGCTGGAAGCGGCCGGCATGGATGGCGCCAACTACCTGCAAAAGCTGCGCTACCTGTACATCCCGCACCTGTGGCGCGCGGTGTCGGTGGTGCTGATGATCGAGATGATTTTCCTGCTGTCGGTGTTTGCCGAGATTTTCACGACAACAGGGGGCGGCCCCGGTTTCGAGACCACCACCATCACCTTCATGATTTACCAGCAGGCCTTGCAGGCCTACGACATCGGCGCAGCATCGGCCGGCGCACTGTTTGCCGTCCTGCTGGCCAATATCGCCGCGTTCTTCCTGATGCGTGTCATCGGCAAGAACCTCGCCAAATAAAAGGAACTGCGATGAACAAGCAAACCGTCCTGCTCCTGCGGACCGCCAGCGCGTGGTTCTTTGCACTGCTGCTGTTTTTCCCGATCTTCTGGCTCGGGCTGATGGCCTTCAAGACTGAAGCGCAGGCCATCTCCACGCCGCCGCTGTTTTTGTTCGAACCGACGTTGCAGAGTTTTCGCGACGTCATGGCGCGCGACCATTACACCGGGTACGCATTCAATTCGCTCATCACCAGCGTGGTGTCGACAGCGCTCGGGCTGGCGATTGCCATCCCCGCCGCCTACTCTATGGCCTTCTTTCCCACGCGCGGCACGGTGGGGCTGCTGAAATTCATGCTCAGTTCGCGGTACATGCCAGCCGTGGGGGCGCTGATGCCGATCTATATCTGCTACCAGTACTTTGGCCTCCTCGACAGCCGCATCGGCCTGACCGTCATGTTCATGCTGATGAATTTGCCGATCATGATCTGGCTGCTGTACACGACCATGCGCGAACTGCCGCGCGAGATCCTGGAAGCGGCGCGCATGGATGGCGCCACCGTCACGCACGAGTTCCGGTTCATCGTGCTGCCGCTGGCCGTGGGCGGCATCGCGTCCACCGCGCTGGTGTGCATGGTGTGGGCCTGGAACGAATCGTTCTGGTCGCTCAACCTGGGCGCCTCGAACGCGGGCACGCTGGCCTGGCTGATCGCATCTTATTCCAGTCCCGAAGGACTGTTCTGGGCCAAGCTGTCGGCTGCCTCGCTGATGGCCATTGCGCCCATCATGGCGCTGGGCTGGTTCTGCCAGAAGCAGCTGGTACAGGGCATGACCTTCGGCGCAGTCAAATAACACCAGGATAATCATGGCTTACCTTCAATTGAGTAATATCGAAAAATTCTTTGGCGACCACCACGCCATCAAGGGCATCGACCTCGCCATCGAAAAGGGCGAGTTCGTCGTCTTCGTGGGCCCGTCGGGCTGCGGCAAGTCGACCTTGCTGCGGCTGATCGCGGGACTGGAAACCATCGACAAGGGCAGCCTGCAGCTCGACGGGCGCGACATCACCTACCTGACTTCGTCGCAGCGCGACCTGGCCATGGTGTTCCAGTCCTACGCGCTGTACCCGCACATGACCGTGTTTGAAAACATGTCGTTTGCGTTGAAACTGGCCGGCGTCGACCGCGCCACCATCCGCTCCAAGGTGGACAAGGCTGCTTCGATCCTGGACCTGCACAAATACCTCGAGCGCACGCCCAAGGAACTGTCGGGCGGGCAGCGCCAGCGCGTGGCGATCGGCCGCGCCATCGTGCGCGACCCGAAGGTGTTCCTGTTCGACGAGCCGCTGTCGAACCTCGACGCCGCATTGCGCGTGCAGACGCGCATCGAGATCGCCAAGCTGCACCGCGAACTGGGCGCCACCACCGTGTACGTCACCCACGACCAGGTCGAAGCGATGACGCTGGCCGACCGCGTGGTGGTGCTGCGCGACGGGCGCATCGAGCAGCACGGCACGCCGCTTGAACTGTACGACCGGCCCGCCAACCGCTTCGTGGCCCAGTTCATCGGCACCCCGAGCATGAACGTCGTGCCGGCGGCCGCGCTGCCGCACCTGGCCGGGGGCGCTCCCGCCGACGGTTTCATCGGCATCCGCCCCGAACACGTGCACCTGGACGGGCAGGGGCAGGGCAGCCTGCCGGCCACGGTCGACATGGTTGAATCGCTGGGCGTGGAAACACTCATTTACGCGCGCCTGGCCAACGACGTGCAGATCGTCTCGCGCGGCAGCGAGCGCTCGCGCCTGCAGCCGGGCGACGCGGCCAGCCTCACCTTTGATATTGGCGCCATCCACCATTTCGACAGCGCCGGCAATACCACCGCCGCGCGGCAAGGAGCACAAGCATGATCGCATTGAACCAGGCCGCTCTGGCCAGCCTGCCGGCCGCCATTCCCGGCCCAACGTACGACCGCGCCGCGGTTGCGCACAGCATCGTCCACATCGGCGTCGGCGGATTTTTTCGCGCCCACCAGGCGGTCTACCTGGACCGGCTGCTGCACCAGGGCGACAGCGCCGAATGGGGGTATGTCGGCGTGGGTTTGCTGCCGCAGGACTCTGCAATCCGCGACGCGCTGCTGGCGCAGGATTGCCTGTACACCGTCATCGAGCGCAGCGCAGCAGGCGATGCGCCCCGCGTGATCGGCTCCCTGCTCGATTTTCTGTACGCCCCCGACGACCCGGAAGCCGTGCTGGAAAAAATGGCCGCACCCGGCACGCGCATCGTGGCGCTGACGATCACCGAAGGCGGTTACTACGTCAACCAGGGAACTGGCGAATTCGACGCATTCCACCCCGACATCGTGCACGACCTGGCGCATCCACACGCGCCGCGCTGCTCGTTCGGCTACCTGGCCGAGGCGCTCGATCGCCGCCGCGTGCGCGGCCTGGCGCCCTTTACCGTCATGTCGTGCGATAACCTGCAGCACAATGGCGACGTGGCGCGCGCCATGCTGCTGGCGTTTGCGCAGCTGCGCAATCCCGACCTGGCCGCGTGGCTGGCGGAGCAGGGCGCTTTCCCGAACAGCATGGTCGACCGCATCACGCCAGCCACCACCAATGACCACCGCGTGCTGCTGCGCGACGCGTTCGGCCTGGACGACGCGTGGCCGGTCATGACCGAGCCCTTCATGCAGTGGGTGATCGAAGACCGCTTCACCAGCGGGCGCCCGGCCTGGGAGCAGGTGGGCGCGCAGATCACGCACGACGTGCTGCCCTATGAAAAAATGAAGCTGCGCCTGCTCAACGCCGGCCACCAGGCCATCTGCTACCTGGGCATGCTGCTTGGTTACCAGTATGCGCACGAAGCGCTGGCCGACCCTGCCATCCGCCAGTTGCTGATCGAGATGATGGACACCGAAGTCACGCCGCTCCTGACGCCCCCCGAAGGCATCGACCTGGCTGCCTACAAGCGCACGCTGGTCGAACGCTTTGCCAATCCGGCCATCCGCGACCAGTTATCGCGCATCGGCACCGAAGGCTCGGCGCGCATTCCCAAATTCGTGCTGCCGTCGATCCGCGAACAGCTTGCGCAAAACGGTCCGATGGCCCTGCTCAATTTTACGGTGGCGTGCTGGTTCCGCTACCTGCAAGGCACGGCCGATGATGGCACTGCCATGCCGCTCAACGACCCGTATGCCGACCGGCTGCGCGAACACGCCCTGCGCGGCGGAGCCGATCCTGCGGCGCTGCTGTCGCTGCGTGAATTTTTCGGCGAGTTGCCGGACCAGCCGCTGTTCGTGGCGGATGTGGCCGACGCCTTGATGCGCCTGTACCGCGACGGCACGCGTGCAGCGCTTCATCACGTTTTGGGCATCACGGAGTAGCGCCATGTATCTTGGAATCGACCTGGGCACCTCGGAAGTGAAGGTGCTGTTGATGGACGAGGCGCAGCGCATCGTGGCCACCCGCCAGGCGCCGCTGTCTGTGAGCCGGCCGCACCCGCACTGGTCCGAGCAGGATCCGGCCGACTGGTGGGCAGCCACGCAAACGTGCATCGCCGCGCTGGCGCACGCGCATCCGCATGAGATGGCGGCGCTGCGCGGCATCGGCCTGTCCGGCCAGATGCACGGCACCGTGCTGCTGGACGCGGCCGGCAACGTGCTGCGCCCGGCCATCCTGTGGAACGACACGCGCGCCGGCGACCAATGCCTGGAGCTGGAACGGCGCGCGCCGCAGCTGCGCGCCATTACCGGCAACCTGGCCATGCCGGGCTTTTCCGCGCCCAAGCTGCTGTGGGTGGCGCAGCACGAGCCTGCGCTGTTCGCACGCACGGCCACCGTGCTGCTGCCCAAGGATTACCTGCGCTATCTCCTTACTGGTGAATGCATCTCCGACATGTCGGACGCCTCCGGCACCTTGTGGCTCGACGTGGCGCAGCGCGACTGGTCGGACGCCATGCTCGCTGCGTGCGAGCTTTCCCGCGCACACATGCCGCGCCTGGTGGAAGGATCGGAGCCAGGCGGCATGCTGCGGTCCGATCTCGCGGCGCAGTGGGGCATCAGCGCGCCGGTGGTGGTGGCTGGCGGGGCGGGCGACAATGCCGCCAGCGCAGTCGGCATGGGCGTGGTTGCGCCCGGCGCCAGCTTCATTTCGCTGGGCACGTCCGGTGTGCTGTTTGCCGCCAGCGACGCGTACCGGCCCAACCCGGCGCAGGGCCTGCACACGTTTTGCCACGCCCTGCCGGGCCAGTGGCACCAGATGGGCGTGATGCTGTCGGCCGCAAGCTGCCTGCGCTGGGCCGCCGGCGTCACGGGCGCCGCCAGCGAAGTGGCGTTGCTGGAGGAGGTCGAACGAGCTGGCGTTGGCGCGCGCCAGGCAGCGCCGCTGTTCCTGCCTTACCTGTCGGGCGAGCGCACGCCGCACAACGACCCGGATGCGAGCGGCGCCTGGATCGGGCTGCGCCACGATACCAGCCGCGCAATGCTGGGGTACGCGGTGCTCGAAGGCGTGGCCTTTGGCCTGCTTGACTGCTACCAGGCGCTGCGTGCGGCGGGCGGGCGCATCGAGACAGCTGCGCTGGTCGGCGGCGGCAGCCAGAGCCGCTACTGGGCGGAGCTGCTGGCCAGCGCGCTCGATGTACCCCTGACCATCCACAGCAGCGGGCATGTTGGCGCGGCGCTGGGCGCGGCGCGCCTCGCGCTGCTCGCTGCCAATCCGGGGCTGACAGTGGCCGGCGTGTGTACCGCGCCGCCAGTGCTGGAAACGTTAATGCCGGACCGCGTGTGGCAACATGCGCTGTTGCCCAGGTACGAACGCTTTCGAAAGCTGTACGTCCGCTTGCAGGGCTTGTTTTGAGGAGGGACGACATGTTGGCCAAGCACGTCCAGCGGCCGCTGGAAATGGAGCACGCGTGCCTGCGCGACCCGCGCCACGGGTTCGAGCCGGAAGGGCGGTACGGTTTCATCCGCTACCTGGAACACGGCATTCCCAGCGCGCTGGTGCGCTGGCACTACCATGACGAATACGAGCTGCACCTCATTTGCGCCAGCACCGGCAAGGTGTTCGTGGGCGACTACATTGGCCAGTTCGCACCCGGCCACCTGGTGCTGACCGGGCCGCGCGTGCCGCACAACTGGGTCTCGCTTGATACGCCCGCCGAAGGCCTGCTGCTCCGCGACATGGTGATCCAGTTCAGCCACGCGCCGCTGGCGCAGATGGCTGGCGCGATACCGGAAATGAAGGCCATCATGCCGCTCTTGAGCCGCGCATCCTACGGCATTGAGTTCTTTCACCTCAGCGAATCGGCGCAGCAGCGTTTCATGCGCATCCGCGACAGCAGCGGCCTGCCGCGCTTCGTTGAATTTTTGTCGCTGCTGGACGAACTGGCCGGGAGCCTCGATTACCGGTTGCTCTCGACCGTGCCGATGCAGGCGTCGGCCGACGACGACGCGGTGGCCCGCATCAACGCCGCCGTGGACTTCATCGTGCAGAACCTGAGCCGCCAGTTTGCCGTCAAGGACCTGGCCGAACAGCTGAACATGTCGGAGCGGATGTTCGCGCGGTTTTTTCGCAGCGCCACCGGCAACAGTTTTACCGATTTCGTGACGCGCCTGCGCATCAACCGCGCGTGCCAGCTGCTGATGGAAACCGAGTGCTATGTGTCGAACATCTGTTACGACGCCGGATTTAACAACGTCGCCAATTTCAACCGGCGCTTCCTGGAATGCAAGGGCATGACGCCCAGGGAATTTCGCCAGCAGGCCGCCGGCCGCTTTGGCGCATAGGAGAAACATGTGATTGTCACGTATGGAGAAGCGCTGGTCGATTTGATCGAGCAAAACGACGGCATGTTTGCACCGGTGCTGGGCGGCTCGGTGGCCAATTTCACGCTGGCCGCGGCGCGCCAGGGCTTGCTGGCGATGTACCTCAACCCGCTGTCCCTTGACAGTTTCGGCCAGCGCTTTGCGCACCACCTGGGCCAGGCCGGCATCGTGCTGGCAGCAAAGCGCCCGAGCGCCTTGCCCACGTCGCTGGCAGTCGTCACGCTTGACGCGAACAAGGTGCCGTCGTATGCGTTCCACCGCGCGGCAGTGGCCGACCGCGACATCACGCCTGCAGAAGCCATCGCCACGCTGCCGCCGGCCATTGCGCTGTTTCACACGGGCGGCCTGGCGCTGGTGCCGGACGATCTCGACGCCACGCTGGCCGTCGCGGCAGCCGCGCAGCAACGTGGCGCGATGATCTCGATCGACGCCAACCTGCGCCCGCTGGCGGTGGCCGACCTGCCTGCGTACGCAGCCGGCGTGCGCAGCGCGCTGGCGCTGGCGCACCTGGTCAAGGTCAGCGTGGAAGACTTGCAGACCATGGATTTCGATACGCGCGATCCGGTTGCTGCGGCGCGCCAGCTGTTCGACGGCGCCGCCACGCAGCTGGTCGCCTTGACGCTGGGCGAGGAGGGCGGCGTGCTGCTGTCGCGCGCGGCCACGGTGGCGCTGCCGGTGCCGCCTGGCGTGATCGTTGTCGACACGGTCGGCGCAGGCGACTGCTTCCAGGCCGGCCTGGTGGCCAGCCTGCAGGATGCGGGCCCGCTTGCGGACCTGGACGCTGCGGTACTCACGCGCGCGCTGCGCTACGCCATCGCCACGGCCAGCCTGAACGTCATGCGTGCAGGCTGCACCCCGCCGCTGCGCGCGGAAGTGGAACGCTTTCTGAGTGAACAAGGAGACTGGAAATGAAACGACTTGAAGCGCGCCACGCGTTGCTGACCGGCGCCGGCGGCGGCATCGGCCTGGCAGTGGCAGAGGCCTACCTGGCTGAAGGCGCAACGTGCACCGTCGCCGACCTGGCGGAACAGGTACCACCTGCCGTGGCCGCGCTTTCAGATCGCTATCCGGCCAGGCTGCATTACGTGCGCACTGACGTGACCGACGAGCCATCGGTGCGCGCATTGGTCGCCGCCGCGCAGGACCGGTTCGGGCCCATCGACATTCTCTTCAACAACGCTGCGGTGTTCGACATGGCGCCGCTGCTGGAATCAAGCCTGGCGATGTACCAGCGCCTGTTCGACGTCAACGTCAAGGGCATGTTCCTGGTCATGCAGCAGGTCCTGCAAAGCATGGTCGACGCCGGCCGGACCGGTTCGGTCATCAACCTCGCGTCGCAGGCGGGCCGGCGCGGTGAAGCGCTGGTGGCGCACTACTGCGCCACCAAGGCTGCCGTCATCAGTTACACGCAATCGGCCGCGCTGGCGATGGCGCCGCACGGCATCCGTGTCAACGGCATCGCACCCGGCGTGGTCGACACGCCCATGTGGGGCCACGTCGACGCGCTCTTCGCCCGCTACGAAAACCTCCCCATCGGCGCCAAGAAAACCGCGGTCGGCCTGGCCGTTCCGCTGGGGCGCATGGGCACGCCGGCCGACATCGCCGGCGCCGCCGTTTTCCTGGCCAGCGATGATTCGGCCTACATCACGGCGCAGACGCTCAATGTGGACGGCGGCAGCGTGATGAGTTAGCAAGCCGCGTGGCCGCCATCAGTCGCCCGGCTATTTGGCGTAGACACCGCGGGCCAGCCCGTTGTCCGGGTCCGCCACTTTCAGGCCTTCCTTGACAATCCGCAGGGGCAGTTCCTTGAACGCCTGACCGGCCACGGCGTCGGGGTTTGTGATGGCAAAGCTGGCAATGCGTTCACCTGCGCGTATGGCCGGCACTGCCAGCCACTGGAAATCGTCTTGCGATCCTTCGCGGCGCATTCCCACGCGCGACCACTGTTCGGAGGCGGGCATCTTGACAATGGCGTCGCCGTTTTGCACGCTCACTGCAGTGGCGGTCTTGCCGCTTTTTGCCTCGAACCGCACTTCCACGCCCCCCACCGGACCCATCTCGGGTACCCCCACCGTGGCGGCCCAGCTGCCTGGCGCAGCGCCTTTTTTTATCCGCAGTTCGCGTTCTTCGAACACGCGAAAGTGCAGGGGTTTCGCGCCGGTCGCCGCCACCAGGGTCACGTCGTTGCCAGCCACGCGCCAGGACCCGCTGGCTTGCTGGTCGACGGCGCCATAACTGAGCATCCATTCGAACGTTCCGTCTTTCTTGAGCAGCAATTCGGAGCCGACTTCGGTGACGCCTTGCAGGTAATAATGGCCGGGCAACGTGGCTGCGGGCCGGTCGGCCGCCACGGCAGAGAAGGTGGAAAGGGCGGCGCAGGCGAGCAGGGAAGTCAGGATTTTTTTCATGGATATTTCAATGCAGGTTGTGATGATTGAGCGGGGACGGCCCGCCGGGCAGGTTGTTTGTCTCCAGGATCATGGCGGTGCGTGCCACAATGCCCAGTACGCTGTCTGTCACATGTTCGTTTTGCTGCATCAGGATTTCCCCCCTGGGTTCCGGTAAGCCAACCTTATTTGATATGTTCTGCGCCTGCACTTTATTTGGCGCCGCATCGCACGAATGCCACGGTGTCACTTTTTAACGTGCTGACCCTATTGGTATGTACGCCGCTCCCGGAGCCGTGTCCAGCGACGGCGGGTAAATCGGGGTAATTGCTTGTGGCTGTGGCGCAAACGCCAACCTGCACGCCGGCGCCTGGCGGCAAGTGGCGCATGAAGCGCGGCCACGCTGCGCGGTACGATGGCTGCCCGCACGCGACAAAGCAGCCAATGAGAAAAACATCCCACACCGCCTCGGGACACTGGCCATCGGCGCCGCGGCGCTGGGCGGTGGCGATATACCAGGAGCTTGGCAAGACGCTCGCGCCGACAGCGATGCGCTATGGCACCGATGCCGGCTTTGCTTACCAGCCTGGCAGCGCGAAGCCGGTGGTGCTCGATGGCCTCGGCATCGTTGGCGACCGCCTGCATTCGCCCGATGAATGGGCTGACCTCGACAGCATCGCGCCGCCACTGTACCTGACAGTGCGTTTGATCGAAAGCTTGTCCAGGCCGTAGCACCCACACAGCGCCCACTGCAACGCGTCCGTCCTCGGCTGCGGTACCTGCATTGGTGTTGCTAAAAGTAACTAAAGTTGACTAATGGAAACTTAAAAGTTATATAGTCTCTGGCAAAAACAGGTCAAGGGAAAAAGCATGCACAGGGCGCCGCTGGGAAACACAATCTATTGGGACAGCCGGGTCAAAAAGTTCAGCGAACGGATTGAAGCCGACAAATCCAATATGGGCTTCAAATCGAAAAATCCGGCCAGCGAGCCGCAGTACTGGTTCAACCACAGCCGCTACAGCTTTCGCCTGATCATGCTGCGCTATTCGCGCGGCGACGCTGTCGGCGCGCTGATGCAGGATTCGTTCAAGGACCTGCTCGACTCCTGGGAGCATTCAAACCTGCGCATGCTCGAGTGGCACGAGGCCGGCGGCCCGCAGGAATGCCGCGAGTGGCGCTTCGCGCTCGACGACCTGAATTTTTATCACTGGTGTTTCTGGGTGGCCGGGCTGGCGCTGCTGCTTGCCGTGCCCGACGACCAGTGGAACCGCCTGCAGGTCCTGATCAGCCGCGGCGGGCAGGACCGCCTGCTCGACAAGGTCATGGCCACGCGCCAGCCGGCCCGCAAGATCGGCACCGCGGTGCTGCACCCGAAGCCGTATGCGCGCCTGCTGCGCGCGGTCGAAGCCCCGGCCGAGGCGCAGCCGGCCTTGCTGCGCGACTTCGTCAAGCACTGGTATGCCGAACTGGCGCGCAAACCCGGCGCCGAACTGTGGTGGCATGTCTACGGCGACCCGGTACGCCATCCGCTCGAGAAAGGCAGCTATTTCGGGCGCTGGTGCATCGAGGCAGCCGTTGCGGCCCACGTATTCGCCATGGACGACAGCCTGTGCCTGGCCGAGGAACATTACCCGGGCGCGCTGTTGCACCCGGAATCGGCGCACCACGCCACGATCAGGGAAGCGTCGATTGTCGACCGCATCAAACGGCTGCTGTCGGTCGCCTGAGTCGCTGAAACAAGCCGGCCCCCTGACGGTCGATGCGCCCGCGCACGCCGCTAACTGGCCCGCGCGCTGCTCTGCAATGCCAGCAACCCAAGCAACCGCCCGCTGTCGACCGGTTTCACGAAGTGGTGGTCGAAACCGGCCTGCTGCGACGCCTGGCGGTCGGATGGCTGGCCATAGCCGGTCACGGCCACCAGGAAAGCGGACTGCATGCCGGGCAGGGCGCGCAGGCGCTGGGCCAGTTCGTTACCGTTGAGGTCGGGCAGGCCGATGTCGAGCAGGCAGGCGTCGACCGGATGGGTGCGGGCGTAGTGCAGTGCGGCGTGCGCCGTGTGTTCGACCCGGACGTCGTGCCCGGCCGCTTCGAGGATCAGGGCCAGCATGGCGGCGGCGTCGGTGTTGTCGTCGACCAGCAGTACCTGCAGCCGGCTGGCGCCGGCGTGCAGGCCCATGGCGGCATCCGGCCCGGCCGCTGCCAGGGCGGCGGTGCCGGCGGCAGGCAATGTGATGGCAAATTCGCTGCCGCGTCCCGGGCCGTCGCTGCGTGCGGTGGCGTTGCCGCCATGCAGTTCGACCAGGTGCTTGACCAGCGCCAGGCCGATGCCCAGGCCGCCCTGGGTGCGGTCGGCACTGCGCTCGCCCTGGGCAAACAGTTCAAAAGCGCGGCGGGCCAGGCCGGCATCCATGCCCATGCCGTTATCGAGGACGGTGATCGTCACCGTGTCGGCCTGGCGCGTCACCTGCAATGCAATGCGGCCCCAGGGCGCCGTGTACTTGGCGGCGTTGTTCAACAGGTTGGCCAGCACCTGCACCAGGCGCTTGCGGTCGCCCTCGACCGTGGCCAGGCCGGGGCGTTCGTCGAGCAGCAGTTCGTGGTGGCGCGCCTGCAGCAGGGGGCGCGCCTGCTCCACTGCGGCGGCCACGATCTCGTGCACGTCGAGCGGTTCGCGCGCGAGCGTTACCAGCCCGCGCGTGACGCGCGAGACATCGAGCAGGTCGTCCACCAGCCCGGTCATGTGTGCTACCTGGCGCCGGATGATGGCGCTGGTGCTGCGGACCTTGTCGGCGTCGAGCCGCACCAGCGTCAGCAGGTCGGCAGCGGCGCTGATGGGCGCCAGGGGGTTGCGTAGTTCGTGCGCCAGCATGGCCAGGAACTCGTCCTTCATGCGGTTCGACGCGAGCAGCGCCTGCTCGGCCCGGGCCCGTTCGAGCGCTTCCCAGGCCCGTTCCGCCACATCGGCCAGCAGCGTGACATCTTCCGCGCTCCAGCGCCGCGGCGCGGCGTGGCCCACATTGAAGGTAGCGCGCAGGCGGCCGGCGCGAATCAGGGGAATGACCACGATCGCCGGCAGACCCAGCGCCATATAGCTCGTTGCATGCGCGGAGAAGCGCGGGTCGACGGCGACGTTTTCGACCACGACAGCGTCCCCGGCGCAAAGTGCATGGAGCAGGTCGGGCCCGAAATGGCTGAAGTGTCCATGCGCGGGGAGGTCCGGTAAGTTGTCGTGGTGGATCCACTGCGGCGGAATCGTAAAGGTGCCTGCCTCATCATCCACCTCTGCGTAGTACGCGCGTGTCACGTCGAAGTGGCTGCGCACGAGCTGGTTGGCCGCGCCGATCAGTTCATCGACGCTCGACAGCCCGCGCAGGCGGTCGGCCAGTTGCAGCTGGAATGCCTGGCGCCGCTCGCCGGCCACGCGCGCCGTGGTTTCCACTGCGGCAGTGAACATGCCGTGGATGACGCCGTCGCGGTCACGGATGGGGCTGTATGAAAAGGTAAAGTTGCACAATTCCAGGTAGCCGTTGCGGTCGAGCGTGAGCGGCATGTCGTCGCCTTTCACGGCGATGCCTTGCTCCATCACCTGTTCCACCATCGGGCCAATGGTCGGCCAGATGTCCGGCCATGTTTCGCGCGCCGGGCGGCCGAACGCTTCAGGATGCTTGGTCGCGCCCAGGATGGGACGGTAGCCGTCGTTGTAGAACTGGATCAGCTCCGGGCCCCACCACACCGCAATGGCGAACGGTGAATCGAAGCAGACGTTCAATTGCAGGTGCAGGCTATCCGGCCAGGTCGACGGCGGCCCGAGCGCTGTGGCTGACCAATCCTTGTCGCGCAGCATGTTGACCATCTCACCATGCTGGGGGAGGTACGCAAATTCGGGCGTTGGTACAGAATGCATACGGCACGGAAAAAGTGAGCGAATGTCATATTATGCCTTCATGCAAAAAAACGCCGCGCCCGGCAGCTTGCAAGGCTGGCAACACGGTTTGACAAGCCGTTGTTCACGTTACAATAGCTTGCCCATCTTCAACTGCTTGTTTTGCTTGCTTATCCATCCGGGGCTGTCCACGCAAAAAAGGCTTCGACATTGAGAACTGCAATCTTGTTTCCGCGTGCACCCTGGCGCATGCCCACGGCACTGGTGGTTTCGCTGGCGGTGCACGCCATGCTGCTGAGTATTGTGGTTGGAGGGCAAGCCTTCGGACTGCCCGGCCTGGTATTGCCCTGGGAAGAACGGCGCGCGGGCGCAGACGACTTGCGCATTGAACTGGCGCCGGCGCCGGCGCCGGTACCGGTACCGGCGCCAGTGACGCAGCAGGTGGAGGCGCCCATTGCGGCGCCTCCCGCTGCCATGGCGATGGCGCCTGCGGCGCCCACGCCACCACCCGCTGCCAGCGGGGCAAAGCAAACTATTGCACCGGCTGCGCCTGTGGCCAGTGCGGACTATCCGGCCGTGGCGCCACTGGAGGCCGCGCCTGCGGCACAGGAACGCGCCGTGGAACTGGCGCGGATCGAACGCGATGCGCAGCAGGCACGGCAGCTGCGCGAGACGGAGCTGATCGCCATCGCCCGTCGCGAGGCAGCGCAGCATGCGCAGATTGCGCAGGAAACTGCGCGTGTCGAAGAGGCTGCACGGGTCGCGGGACTTGCGGAGCTGGCGCGGCAGGAAGCGTCGCGGCGCGCGGCCTTGCAGCAGCTGGCGGCACAGCAAGAACAGGCACGCCAGCAAGCGAACCAGGCAGCGCTGGACGCCGCCGCGCGGCATGAGGAGGCGCGGCAGGCAAACCTCGAGGAAACCCGGCAGGCAGCGATACGGGAAGAGCAGGCGAAACAGGCGCTGGCGAAGCAGCAACTGGCACAGCAGGAAATGGCGCAGCAGCAACTGGCACAGCAGGAACTGGCGAAGCGGGAATTGACGCGGCAGGAGCAGGCAAGGCAGGAGCAGGCGCGGCAGGAGCAGGCAAGGCAGGAACTGGCCCGCGCGGAACAGGCGAAACAGGCGCAGGCCACACAGGCGCTGGCCAGGCAAGACCAGGCCCAGCGCGAGCGCGCCGAGCAGGAAGCGCAGCGCGAGGAGCGTCTGCGGGCCATCGGCCGGCAACTGAACGCGGAAGCGGCCCAGCGCGACGCTGCGGACGGTTCGCCGTCCCGTTCGCTGCTGCCTGGCGTGAGCAGCCTGCGGCGCGGCTGGCTGCTTGGCCGCGCCGACGCGAACGCCCAGCTGGTCCAGTACGCCGAGACCATGGGCCAGAAAATCGAGTTGAACATGACGTTCGACATGGTGCGCGATGTGATCAAACAGCCGCATGTGGCGCCCATCGTGACGATGGCCATCCGCGCCGATGGCTCGGTGGAAAAGGTCACGTTCGAGGTTTCCAGCGGCGTCCCGGCCATCGACGCGGCGATCCGGCGCGTTATCGCCAGCCAGGCGCCTTACGCGGCGTTCCCGCCTGCGCTGGCGCGCCAGTACGACGTCGTCGAGATCCGGCGTACGTGGAATATCGATACGGCCATCCGGCTGCAGTGATGGCGCTGCAGCAAACAAGGTAAACAATTCCGGCCGCTTGCAGGACACCCGCAATCTGGCCTTTTTGTCACGCCACTGTCATCCCCCCATGTAAAAATTTACCTGTTTTTACAATTGGAGTACTTGCATGATGCGTTCCCTCTTCACCAGCGCTGGCCTCGCCGCGCTGGTCCTGCTGTCGGCCTGCAGCAACGATGACGACGCCAGGCCCGCTCCGGCGCCCGTCACGCCACCGGTGACCGAAACGCCGCCGCCCGCCGTGGCCGCCAATCCGGGCGTGGCGTTCATGACCGATGTCCACTTCGAGAATGTCTATGGTGACTTCAAGAGTACGGCGTTTGCAGGCATCCCCACCAAGGACGGCAAAAATGCCACCATCCGGACGATGTATGCCCAGCTGACGTCGACGCGCCTGTTCAACGAAAATTATTTCGCCTTCCGCGCCGCGCTCGACGACGCCTACACCAAGGGTATCCGCCATGTGGCGCTGCCAGGCGACTACTCGGACGACGCCCAGCCGATCAATATCGATGGCATTGCCGAGATCCTCAAGGAATACCAGGCCAAGGGCATGCGCTTCTTCCTGGCGCCGGGCAACCACGACCCCAACGAGCCGCACGACGACATGGAAGCGGGCAAGAGCGACTTCCTGACCAGGGATGGCAAGGAACAAAAGGTATTTGCCACCGGCAGCGCTGCGTGCAAGGCCAAGGATCCAACCGTCGTCTGCACCGACCAGTTGATGGAGCAGGGCTACGACAAGCTCGTCGCCAAACTGGCTGACTTCGGCTTCATGCCGAACAAGGCCGACCTGTTGTGGGAAACGCCGTTCAGCAACTACACGGGCGCTTACAGCTACGAGCAGGCCGCGGCCCAGGCAGTGTTGCCGAACCGCCGCTTCGAAATTTGCACCGAGGGATCCGGCGGCGCGTTCAAGGCGGCCGGTGAAGCCAAACTCGGCAAGGCGTACACGCGCTGCACGCCGATGGTCGACACCAGTTACCTGGTCGAGCCGGTCAAGGGCCTGTGGCTGCTGTCGATCGACGCCAACGTCTTCATTCCGAATGCCAGGTTCGATGCGGCCAATCCGACGTATTTCGCCGGTTACGATGGCGCCGGCAATGCAGGCTGGAACAAAGTGCTGACCCACAAAATGCACCTGGTGGCGTGGATCAAGGCCGTCTCTGCGCGCGCCAAGGCCGAAGGCAAGCAGCTGATGGCGTTTTCGCACTATCCGACCATGGACTTCTACGCCAACCAGACCGATGCAATGAAAGCCGTGTTCAAGCCGGGCGCGTTCCAGACTGCGCGCGTGCCGGAAGCGGCCACCAGCGCGGCCGTCGCCGCCACCGGACTGCGCCTGCACGTGGGTGGGCACATGCACTTCAACGGCACCAATGACTATACGGACGCGGCCGGCAACTACCTGGCCAACGTGCAGTCGCCTTCGCTGGCCGTGTATGGCGCGGCCTATAAAATCGTCACGTACAAGGATGCCGACACTGTCGACGTCCAGACCGTGCCGCTGAACGCCGTGCCGCGCTTTAACGAATTGTTCCCGTACTACCAGGTCGAGCAGGATTACCTGGTCGGCAGTGCCCTGCCTGCCGATGTGGCCAAGCGCTGGGACCGCGCCATCCTCGCCACCCGTTCGTACGGCGAATTCACGCGCCACTATTTTGGCGAACTGTCGCGCCTGCGCTTCATGGACGAATACTGGCCATGCGAGATGAAGGAAGCCGCCACGACCCTGAACGGGCGCCAGATGCTGATCATGTCGCAGCTGCAGACCAGCGTCACGCTGGCCCAACTGAAAGACGCACCAGGCGTGGTGCCGCTGACGGCGAGCTGCACGGCGCCGGGTGTGGCGACCGGGACTGCGGTAGCGGCGTCGCGCCTGGCAACCGACTGGGCCGTGGCAACCGTGCGCGCCGAGGTGCTGGCGTCGGCGGCCGGCCTGCGCCTGGACGATTTCGCGAAGATCACCGCGTATGAATTCCATGGCGACTTCCACCGCACCGTGTATGCGGGCGAACTGGCCCTGCGCGATATGGGGCAGGAGCGGGTGAACCAGTACAAGGTCCTGATGGCCGCCTTCCCGGCGTCGCCAGCGGCGGTCGTGCGCATCGGCGACAAGCCGTCGGACCAGAACGCGGTGCACGTGGCGTTTCAGAGCCAGTTCAAGCAGGTGTTCGCGATTTTGAAGGGCCTCGGTTCGGCCAAGCCGAGCGACCATTTCACGATCGATTTGAAGGGCAGGAAGATCAGCAACGCCAACAGCGGTGGCCTGAGCTTCAATTAAGCGCGCCACGGCGAGGGCATGCAGGCCGGCATGCCCTCGCTAACGCCCTGCCTGTCAGTGACTGACCATGCGATGTTGTCTGGCCCATTCGCGCAGGGCGTCGTTCATGCGCGTTTGCCAGCCGTCGCCGGTGCCCTTGAAAGCCTCGACCAGGTCGCGGTCGAGCCGGATGTTGGTGGCCACCTTCGACCCGCTGCCGGCCGGCCGGCCACGGCCGCGCACGGGCGTCACGGTCGCCCACTCCGGGTCCGTCAGCGGGGCCGCATCCGCGTCTTGCAGGGCTGCTTTGGTGATGGCGTCGTCTTCGTCAGGCGTGGGGAGCACTGTCCCCGGCTTAAGCTTCGGCATAACGTTGCACCTCTTTCAAATTGGCTTTGCGAAGGCTGATGACGCGGCGCACGTCTGCGCGATCGACGCATACCACGTAAAAAAGACGCTGCCCGATGTAGGTGATCGCGCACATGCGCGCTTCCCCATAGTCATGGCGCGTATCCAGCCAGGTCACTGCGTCGTCCCATTCGATCCTGGCAGCTTCGGCCAGCGCTACACCGTGCTTCACGGTATTGGAAGCGTCCTTCGCGGGATCGAACACGATGCGCAGACGATTAAGTGTATCCACAAATAATCCTCATGTCAAAACATATTCGTGGATACGTTTATTGCGCCTTGCCGGTCAATGCAGCACCTGTGCATACCGCGCCACATCGTCCCCGGAAATGGCGCGCTGGTACAAAAACCCCTGGTACATGTAGCAGCCGGCAGCCGACAGAAAGTCGCGCTGGCCCAGCGTCTCCACGCCCTCGGCAACCACCTGCAGGCCGAGGCTGCCGCCGAGCGCGATGATCGATTTCACGACCGACGCGTCGTTGTTGTTGGTGAGCACATCTTTCATGAAGCTGTGGTCGATTTTCAGCTGGTCGAGGGGGAGTTTGCGCAGGTAGGTGAGCGACGAATAGCCGGTGCCGAAGTCGTCCAGCGAGAATTGCAGGCCGAGCGTTTTCAGGTCCAGCATCTTGGCGGCAGTGTTGCCGATGTCGGCCACCAGCAGGCTTTCCGTCAATTCCAGTTTCAGCTTGCACGGATCGGCGCCGCTGGCGCGGATGGTCTGCATGGCGCGCGCGACAAAGTTGGTTTCGAAAAACTGGCGCGCACTGACATTGACCGATACGGTCAGGTCGCGCGTGTTGGCGTGCGCCTGCCACGCTGCCAGCTGGGCGCAGGCAGTAAACAGTACCCAGTTGCCGATGTCGACAATCAGGCCGGTCTCTTCTGCCAGCTTGATGAAGCTGTCGGGCGCGGTCAGGTTGATGCCGTCGCGGCGCCACCGGATCAGCGCTTCGGCGCCGGTGACGCGCCCGGTCGCATCGAGCTGGGGCTGGTAGTGCAGCACGAACTGCTGCTTGACGATCGCGTCGCGCAGGGCGTTTTCCAGCTCGATCCGTTCGTTCAGGGCGGTATGCATGCACGGGTCGAAAAAACGGTAGGTGCTGCCACCCGATTTTTTCGCTTCGTACATCGCCACATCGGCTTGCTGCAGCGTCGATTCGACCGTATTCTGCACGCCGGAATACAAGGTAATGCCGATGCTGGCTGACAATTCATGCACGCCGTTGACCAGGCGGAACGGCGGCGCCAGCGCGGCCAGGATGTTGCGCGCTACCGCTTCGCCCTGTTGGGCGGCAGCCTCGTACGTATCGTTGCCCGGCTCGACCAGGATGACGAATTCGTCGCCGCCAAGCCGCGCCACCAGGTCGACCGCGCGTACCGCGTGCAGCAGGCGCTGGGCCACGGCGCGCAGCAGTTCGTCGCCGGCGGCGTGGCCGCGGGTGTCGTTGAGCAGCTTGAAATTGTCGAGGTCGCAAAACAGCAAGGTGCCGATCTTGCCGCTGCGGGTGCTGGCCAGCAGCACCTGGCGCAAATGGTCGAGCAGGTTCGAGCGGTTGGGCAGTTCGGTCAGCGCGTCGAGGAAGGCCAGCCGGTGCATCTTCGCTTCGGTATTCTTGCGCTCGCCGATGTCGGTGGATGACAGCAGCATTTTTGGCTTGCCATCGCTCCCGGCGCCGGGCGCCAGCAGGGTCCAGCGCATTTCCGTGTCGAGCGTGGCGCCGCCGCGCCGCGCGTGGGCGACCTCACCGATCCATTCGCCATCGCTCAGGCATGCCTGGTAGGCCGCGTGGCCGGGGTGCAGGTCCGCGCACAGCAATTCGCCGGCGCGCTTGCCGAGCGCCTCGCCGGACAGCCAGCCGAACAACCGTTCCGCGCCCTTGTTCCAGTACGTGATGCGGCAGTCGAGATCGATGACCACGATGGCGTCGTGGGCCTTGTCGAGCAGGGATGCCTGCTCGAGCAGGCGAGGGTCGGACAATTTCAGGCGCGTCGTGTCGGCAATGAAGCCTTCCAGCGCGATGACCTCACCGGCCGCGCTGCGCACGGCCTCGCCCTGTTCCCACACCCAGCGCAGCTCGCCGCTGGCAGTGAGGATGCGGTAGCTCAGCTGGAAGGGGCGGCCGGCCCGCAGTGCGGCGGCGACCTGGCCGTCGACAGCGGCGCGGTCGTGTGCGTGGACGATGCTGTCATAGGTGCGCGCATGCTTGCCGGTGAACGCGCTGGCAGGATAGCCGGTGAGTTTGCGCACGCCATCGCTGACAAAGGCGAAGCGGGCCCGGATGGGGCCTTCGCAGCGGTAGGCGGCGCCGGGCAGGTTGCGCAGCAGGATGGCGAGGGAAATGGGGGCGCGTGCGCGTGGCGCGCCGTTGGACACCGCGTTTTGCCGCTCTTGGGTCATCGCTCAGTCCCATCCTGTTGACGAATTTACGTAGGGCTTGTTCTCCTATGCAAAAGCGACTTCAGTGTAGCACCGATGTCCGGGCGATTGACTACTGGCGTCAACGGTTCAGACTATTCCTATACCAGCTCAGTCGTTGCAGCGAGCAGGCCGACCCGGTCGACGTGGACTGGCTGCACGCCCGCGTCCTGCATCTGTGCAATGGCGCGCGCGCCGTCGCCCGGGTGCACATCGACAGCGCGGATGGCGTCCAGCACCAGCAACGTGGCGAAGCCTTCGGCCAGCGCATCTTTAGCGGTGTTGAGTACGCAATAATCGGTGGCCAGGCCGCACACCGCCACGCGTTGGATGCCGCGCGCGCGCATCTGCTCGCCAAGGCCGGTGCCGTTGAAAGCGGAGTAGGCATCTTTCTCTACCGTGGTGGCTTTCGAGATGACTGTAGAAAATTGTTCCAGGTCGATGGCTGACGAAAATGCGGCGCCGTGCGAGCCGGCGATGCAGTGGACCGGCCACGGTCCACCCTGGTCCGTGAAGGAGCAATGGCCGGCCGGATGCCAGTCGCGGGAGGCGTAAATCGGCAAGCCATGCGCTTGATATAGATCAATCAGCTGTTGGATCGGCGCAACGACTTCGTTGCCCTGCGGCACGCCCAGCGAGCCGCCAGGCAGGAAATCGTTTTGCAGGTCAACGATGATCAATGCGTCGGCCGGGGTCAGGGAAATCGGGTTCATGGCGCCTCCTTGGCAGGGGATGGTGGGGTCGAGGGTAGCATGTGCAGCAGGTCGGCGCGCGGCTGGCCCCACTGCGGCAGCCAGGCCGGGCAGGGCGTCCCGGCGCGCGCAGCGTAGTCGATGGTCGCGAAATTGGCCGCGCCCAGATTGCCATAGCGCAAGTCGGTGGCGGTTTCTGCATCGATCGACGGCATGCGCGCAAAGCGCAGCCAGGCGTCGATGTGGCAATTGTTTTGTTGCAGGTGCTGCAGTTCTGCCACGCTGGCTTGCGTACTGCCGAGCCAGGCGACGCCATCGGCGCCGGCCGGGGCAGCGCCGCCAGCCAGTTTCAACGGGCAGCTGGCTGCCGGCACCAGCCCTGGCGCCAGGCTCAGCACGCCGCGGCGCAGGCGGTAGCTGCCGCGCCCCGCATCGGCTTCCACGCTTACCACCGACCAGCACAGCGGATTGGCGGGGAAGGCCGTCATGGCGGCGTCCAGCATGGTGCTGCGGGCATCCTGCTGCGCCAGGCTGGAAGCCACCAGGGTGCGCGCCTGGTGGCTGGCGCCGGCCTGCACGCCGATCCACGCCAGCGACAACACGGCCCCGGCCGCCAGCGCGTGGCGCCATTTGCCTTGCAACAGGCCCAGCGCCCCGCCAGCCACGGCGAGCAAGGCCAGCGATTGCCACAACAGGAAGCCAGCCATTGTGCAACTAACCAAAATTGCTGCCAGCACGCCAATCAGGCCGAGGCGGATGCGGCGGCGCTTGATCTGCATGATCATCGGCACGCCCAGCAGCACCCAGAACATCGGCTCGATGATGTAGATCGCGTCGCCATACAGCCAGCGCGGATCGACCGGTGCGAACGGATGCAAACCATAGGAGTTCAGGTAATCCATGCCAAGGTGGAGCAGCAGGCCAACCCCGGCAGTGATGGCCAGGCCCGTGCGCGCAACCTTGCTCACGCGCAGCACCTGGCGCGCGCCTGGCCACAGCAGCCACAGCAATGCTGCCAGCAGCAGCGCTTGGGGCAGTGCAAACAGCAAGGTATGGGTATGGCCGCGGTGTTCGAGCAGGTAGCCGAGCGGGCGCGTCAGGAAAGGCATGACCGCCAGGTCGATGTCGGGAAAATTGCTGGCCAGTGCGCCACTCACCAGCAGCAAGCGGTGCCGGGCCTGGGCGCGTTCCCGGTTCGGTTCTTCCGGCAGGCAGCGGTCGATCAGTTCACCGGCGGCCAGGCCGATGATTGAATGCGTCAAATTATCCATCAGGTTTTCAGGGCGAGGGTGCCGATCAATCCCTGCGGCAGTTCCAGGGAAGCCACACGGCAGGTCGCCAGCAACGGGTTGGCGTCCCATTCGCCCAGGTCGATGCCGAGGCATTTCAGGCGCGCTTCGTGTGCGGTCCAGGCGCTTGCAAACACCGTGGGACGCTGCTCCGGCGGGGCCACGGTCAACGCCTGCGCAGCGTCGGGACCGAGGTAGTCGAGCGTGACGGCCAGCGCATCCGCAGGCAGCTGCGTATGCAGCATGTCGACGCCGATTGCGCCGTGCAGGTGGATGGCGGCAATCGACAGCGCGCCTTCGTGGCTGATCGACAGCCCGATGCGTTTGCCGCCTGCGTCCAGCGCCCACGGCGCTGCGCCAGTTTCGCCATGCAGCGTGACGGCTGCCCCGGTCAGCTGCAGGAGCGCATCGTGGATGGCTTCGCGGATGCGCACGCGTGCGCGGGGCCGGTCACCATCGCCTTCGATGCCGATGACAAGGACACCATCCGGGGCGGTGAATGCCGCGAACGGCCACCAGGAAACGGGTAGTGGCGCGCTCATGCGGTCACCGGCGCTGCCGGGCAGCCTTCCCAGCGTGACGCAGCCGGGATATTTTCCCCCTTCATCACCAGCGTCAGCGGGCCGAGGCGGGCGTTGTCGCCCACTTTTGCGCTGTACAGCACGGCGCTGCGCGGGCCCATGTAGACGCGGCTGCCGATGTCGACCGTGTCGATTTTCATGACGCGGTCTTCGAACAGGTGCGTCTGCGGACAGGCCAGCGCGTTCAGTTCACTGTAGTCGCCAATGCGCACGCAGTCGAACTCGGTGATGTCGGTGGTGTCCAGGTAGACTCCTTTGCCAATTTTGCAACCGAGTAAATTGAACGCCAGCGGCAGCCACGGCGTGCCGCGCAGGTAGCGCATGAAGTTTGGCACGGCAATGCCTTCGTACAGGTTGGTGACCCCTTCGGACAGCCAGACAAACGGCGTCCACATCGGTTCGGCGCGCTTGCGGTAGCGGCCCAGCAGCAGCCATTTCAGCAGCAGCACCACCAGGAAATTACCGATGCCATAAACCAGCCCGATCAGCGCCAGGTACCCTACCACTTCGGCCCAGCGCCCGGCGCCGGCCAGCGGCATCAGGTCCAGCACGACTGTGTAGCCGACGGCAATCACCACCGCGTGCGGCGCCGTGATGCGGAACGCTTCAACCAGCGCGCGGCCGATGCGGCGCAGCGGGGAAGGGTGGTACGTCAGGTGCTCAGGATAACCGGCCACCGTTTCACGCGCCGGCAAGTGAATTGGCGGCGAGCCGAGCCAGGTGTCGCCCGCCTGCATGCGGCCGTTTGCCGGGGCGTGAGTGTGCACGCCGACCAGCACGCCCTCTGGCAAGACCGTGCCGTCAGGCACGTAACTGCCATTACCCACAAAACTGCGGTTCGACACCACGGTGGGCTGCATGGTCATCCAGCCGCCGTCGATCTGTTCGTCGCCCAGCATGACGGCGTCGGCAATGAAGGTTTCGTCGCCCAGCGTCAGCATGTCCGGCACCACGCCCAGCGCTGTCGAAATTTCGGCGTCCTTGCCGACTTTCGCGCCCAGCAGGCGGTACCAGAAGGGTGCGTACACGGTAGCGTAAATGCCGTGCAGGACGTTCAGGCTCGACTCCTGGATGTGGCTCACCAGCCATTTGGCGCAGTACGTGTTGCTGTGCACGGCAGAGCGGCCGGGTTCCAGGCGCGGCAGGGCGCCCCAGCGGATGCCGGCCGAAACCAGGGCAGTGAGCACGATCAGCACGGCGCTGGCCGGCATCGACAGCAGGAAGTACCGCGCCAGTTGCGACGGGATATCGGTGCCGAGCAGGAACGGCAAGGTGTCGTTGTCGTCCAGCCAGTCGATCAGGACAAACGTTGGAAACACCGGCATGAAGAACAGCGTGGCAATGAGCACGATGCCAAACACGAAATAGACCGATTCCCCGATCAGGCGCAACCCGCTCGGGACAGGACGCGGCGGCAAGTCGCTGGCGTAGGCGCCGGCATCGCGTCCCGGCGAACCGGCCCAGACGCGGCCGTCGGGCACGCGCGTGCCGTCGCCAAGCGCGCATTGTCCTTCGACATGCCCCCAGGCGCCAACGGTCACATTGCCCTCCAGGACAGCATACGAACTGACGCAGGCGTCATCACCCAGCACGATCGGGCCCAGGATCAGCCGGCCCCGTTCGACGCGGGCGTTTTCAAAATTGACGGCGTTGCCAATGCTGACGTTGTTGCCGATCGTGATCAGCTCGGGTGCACGCAGGGTGAGCGAGCCGATCACGACGTCGGTCCCCACTTTGGCGCCCAGCGCACGTAGCCACCAGTTATATAAAGACGAACCCGAGAGCAGATACGACGGCGCCGATTCGACCAGCCGGTCGCCCAGCCACCAGCGGTAATACGTGACGCCCCACAGCGGATACGTACCGGCTTTCAGGTTGCCGGACACCAGGCGTTTGCCGCCGATGGCGACCACGAATTCCACCACCGTGGTGATCAGAAACGCCAGCACCGAGGCGCCGATGGCTTTGCCCACCGAGTCGCCGGGCGAACCGGTGAGGAAGTGATACGTGAAAAACGGCGCCAGCCACTGCGCCATGCGCAGCGTGACCAGCGCCGGCACCACCGCGAGCTGCGCGGCGCCGCAGGTCCAGCGTTTCCAGGCTGGCGGCGGCGTCCAGTCCAGCTCGGGCGGGGCGGCCACGACGGACGCGCCCAGCACTTCGGCAATCTTGCCGATGCTGCGCTGCTGGTAGATATCGCGCACGGTGACGTGGGCAAAGCGCGGGTCCGCACGCAGGGCGCTGGCCAGGCGTGCGGCAAAGAACGAGTGGCCGCCCAGGTCGCTGAAGAAATCGAGTTCGCGCCGGATGCCCTGGCCCGGAAATAAATGGGCGAGCGCGGCAAACAGGGCTTCTTCGAACGGCGTTTCCGGCACGTCCGATTCCGCTGCGTCGGCTGCCAGCGGCACCGACAGGGGCATCGCTTTCAGGGCTTTCCTGTCGATTTTGCCGGAAGTCAGGCGCGGCATGACCGTCATCGGCTCGAAACGGCTGGGGACCATGTAGGGCGGCAGGCGCGACGCCAGCGCGGTGCGCAGGGTGGCCGGCGCCAGCGCCTGCTCAGTGGCTGTGTTTGCCGCGACCAGATATGCAACTAACCGATCGATGCCATCATCCTTGCGCAGCAGCACCGCGACAGTGCCAACGCCTTCCTGCTGCGCCAGCAGCGCTTCGATTTCGCCCAGCTCGACGCGAAAACCGCGGATCTTGACCTGGTCGTCGGTACGGCCCAGGCAATTGACCTGGCCATCTTCCTCGATGCGCGCCAGGTCGCCGGTGCGGTACAGGCGCGCGTCATGCGTGCCGGACGCCCACGGGTTGGCCAGGAATTTTTCGCTCGTCAAATCGGGGCGGCCCAGGTAGCCGGCCGAGAGGCCGGGACCGGTGATGCACAGTTCGCCCGTCTGCCCGCGCGGCAGCAGGACCAGGCCCGCCAGCGGGTCGATCTCTGCGCCAATCACCAGCAGGCCGTAATTGGGCAGCGGCGTGCCGATCGTGATCGGGCGCCCGGGCAACAGCGTCGCCAGGCTGGCCGACACCGTTGCCTCGGTGGGGCCGTAGGTATTGAACATCTGGCGGCCGGGACGCGAGAACCGCTCCACCAGCGACTCCGGGCACATCTCGCCGCCCAGGTTGATCAGGCGCAGCGAATCGACATCGGTGCTGAACAGGGCCAGCAAGGTCGGAACCGCATGCAGCACGGTGACACGGTTTTCCTGCAGCAGGCGCGGCAGCGCTTCCGGGTCGCCGGCAGCCTCCTTCGGGCCCAGCCACAGCGTGGCGCCCACCAGGTAGGCGATCCAGATCTCTTCGAACGACATGTCGAACGCCACTGAAAAGCCCTGGTAGACCGTGTCGTCGGCGCGCACGCCGAGGACCTGGTTTTCGCTGCGCAGGAAGTGGCAAATGCTGCGCTGGCTGATCAGGATGCCCTTCGGCTTGCCGGTCGAGCCGGACGTGTAGATGACGTAGGCAGGCAGGTCGGGCGACACTGCGCCGCGCACATGCGTCACTTCGCCAGGCGCCAGCAATTCTTCGGCTTGCCAGCGCGACGCCGCCATGCCGGCCAGGCGCGGCGCAAAGGACGCGCTGGTGACCACGCCGACAGCGGACGCGTCTTCCATGCAGACAGCCAACCTGTCGACCGGCGTGTCTTCGTCGATTGGCAACCAGGCCGCGCCCGCTTTGGCAATGGCCGCCTGCATGACCAGCAGGTCGATCCCGCGCGGCATCCACAGCCCCACCATGGCGCCGGGCTGCACGCCGCCTGCGATCAGGCGCGAAGCGGCGACGGAAGCCAACCGGTCGAGTTCGGCGTAGGTCAGGCGGCGCGTGCCGCTGACCAATGCGACCTGGTCCGGGGTACGGCGGGCAGTCGCTTCAAGCAGGTCGGCGAGGATCTCTTCGCGCAGCAATGCAGGTTGTTGGGGACCGTACAGGATGTCGGCATGCGGTGTGGCAAAAGGTACTACCGGGGAAAGATCGTTCATTGACCGCAGTGTGAATGGCTAAGGAGATATCGGGTTCGATACTTGAGCTTGATACGCGCTCGATAGCGTACAACATTTTGTGTTGCCCCAGCGATCAGCACACCAGATTTGACGGGCCCGCGCCACTGCACAGCGCGGGCGAAGGAGCGTATGCTCACAAAAACAAGACACCCATAAAAGGAGACCATTGGATGACACCCCACCAGCGTTTCGTCGCCGCCCGCGACTTCCTGCAACAGCACCGCCTCGACTACGACACCGCGTACCGTGACTACCGCGCGCCTGAGCTGGACGCGTTCAACTGGGCGCTCGATTATTTCGACGTCCAGGCTGCCGGCAACGCCACGCCGGCCCTGTGGGTAGTGGCCGATGACGGCGCCGAACAGGTCGTGAGTTACGCCGCCATGGCGGCGCGCTCGAACCAGGTCGCCAACCATCTGCGCGACCTGGGCGTGCGCCGCGGCGACCGCGTCATGCTGATGCTGCCGAACCGGGTCGAACTGTGGGAAGCCATGCTGGCCGGTATCAAGCTCGGCGCCGTGCTGGTGCCGACCACGATGCTGGTCTCGACGGCCGACCTGGTCGACCGCATGGCGCGCGGCCAGGTAAAGCACGTGATCGTGCAGGCGTCGGAAACCGGCAAGTTCGAAGGCGTGGGCGGGCATTTCACGCGCATCGCCGTGGGGCCGCCCGTCGAAGGCTGGCAGGATTTCGCCGGGTCGGATGCCGCCGCAGCCACTTTCGTGCCCGATGGCGCCACGCTGGCCACCGACCCGCTGCTGCTGTATTTCACGTCCGGCACGACGGCGCAGCCGAAGCTGGTGCTGCACAGCCACCAGAGCTATCCGGTGGGGCACCTGTCGACCATGTACTGGATCGGACTGCAAGCCGGCGACGTGCACTGGAACATCAGTTCGCCCGGCTGGGCCAAGCATGCGTGGAGCTGCTTTTTCGCGCCATGGAACGCAGGCGCCACGGTGTTTGTCTACAACTACGAACGCTTCAGCGCCGCCGCTGCACTGGCCATGATTGCGCGCTGCGGCGTGACGTCGCTGTGCGCGCCGCCCACCGTCTGGCGCATGATGATCAAGGAAGATTTAAGCGGCTGGAAGCTGCCGCTGCGCGAACTCGTGGGCGCAGGCGAACCGCTCAATCCGGAAGTGATCGACCAGGTGGAGCGCGCCTGGGGCATCCGCATCCGCGACGGCTTCGGCCAGTCCGAAACCACGGCGCAGATCGGCAACACGCCGGGCCAGTTGCTCAAACCCGGTTCCATGGGCCGCCCGCTCCCGGGCTACCGCATCGCCTTGCTGGACGTCTACGATGCACCGGCTGTCGAGGGGGAGGTCTGCGTGCTGCTCGATCCGGCGCCGCAGGGCCTGATGCTGTGCTACGAGGGCGACGAGGAAAAAACCGCAGACGTCATGCGGGGCGGCCATTACCATACCGGCGACACGGCCCTGGTCGATGGCGACGGCTATTATTTTTACGTGGGGCGCAACGACGATGTCTTCAAATCGTCCGATTACCGTATCAGCCCGTTCGAGCTGGAAAGCGTGCTGGTCGAGCATGAAGATGTCCTCGAAGCAGCCATCGTGCCCAGTCCCGATGCGCTGCGCCTGTCGGTGCCGAAAGCGTTCATCACGCTGCGGGCCGGCGTGGCGCCGTCGCGCGAGGTGGCCCGGGCCATTTTTGCCTTTGCGCGGGAACGGCTGGCGCCCTATAAACGCATTCGCCGCATCGAATTTACCGACCTGCCGAAGACGATTTCCGGCAAGATCCGCCGCGTCGAGCTGCGCCGCCAGGAAGAGGGGCGGGCAGGCGGCGCCGCTGTGAACGAATTTCGCGAGGAAGATTGCAGCTGATGCTGCCGGCTGCAGCGTCGGGGCGAGCCCGGATACAGTCTGGGGAAGCAATGATGCATTTGCAACAACGCTCTGGAAAATTTCTCGTTTTTAAATAGTTAATTGACTACGAACATTCTTCATGCATATGATCGGTAATGCAACATCCGATTCATTCACTGGAGTGTCCGTATGTCTTTCATGAAAAGCTTGAAACATGGGTTGCTGGCCGCGATGCTATTGTCCGCCGGGGCCGCCCACGCAGCGTTGTTGCAATTTAATGTCACCGGCGACTACACCGCCAGCTGGCAAATGGAATCGGACCGCGTTCCGGACGAATATATTGGCGACGTCGGGCTGGTCATGTGGGAAATCGCCGGCAGTTATGCCGGCTCTGCAAGCGGCATTGCCGATATCGGCTTTTTTAACGGTGGCTTTGGTGGCGGCCTGTCGATCCTTGACCTCGCTACATTCGAGTATGTGCTGGTGGCAGATGGCCCGCAAATCTATTCCGGCACCGAAGTCAACCCGCTGTTCACTCCCGGCGCCTTCGTGCTGACCCAATACGAGGGTACGGGAAGGTACCTGCTGACAGTCACCGACGTCGCGCAAGCCGCCGTGCCGGAACCGGCGACTGGCGCCCTGCTGCTTGGCGGCCTGGCGCTGATGGCCGCGTCCAGGCAGCGCCGCAAGGCATAAGCGGGCAGGCACTACGGGGGCACGTCAGGCAACGTTTCCCCCGCAATATCGGTATGATGGGACACCAGCCTCCATAACGCCACCCGATGACATCCTCACCCAAGCCATCCGCACCAGCCAGCAAACCTGTCCCCAACTATGAAGTGCGCAAGTCGCCCGTGCACGGCAACGGCGTCTTTTCACGCAGCGCAATCGGCGCCGGGGAAAAGATCATCGAATACCGCGGCGAGCGTATCGAATGGGACGTGGCCACCCAGCGCGCCATCGACAGTGGCGGCCCGGTCGGCCACACCTTTTTCTTCACGCTGGCGGACGGGCGCGTCATTGACGGCGGCCGGCGCGGCAACGACGCGCGCTGGATCAACCACGCGTGCGAGCCCAATTGCGAAGCGTACGAGGATGAAGGCCGCGTCCATATCCACGCGCTGCACGACATCGAAGCAGGTGAAGAACTCAACTATAACTATGCACTGGTCTACGACGCGCGCCATACGGCCGCGGTGAAGAAGCAGTTTGCCTGCCGCTGCGGGGCGCCGAGTTGCAACGGCACCATGCTGGCGCCAAAAAAACGTACAAGGAAGGTGGCTGCATGAACGCTCCCGTTGTTAAAAGCTTGTTGGAAACCGACCTGTATAAATTCACGATGTGGCAGGCGCTGCTGCACCGCCATCCGAATGCGCATGGCGAATATGAATTCAATTGCCGCAACACGCCGGCCTTTCCGCTGGCCGAGTTGAAGGAGGAAGTCGAGCGTGAACTCGATCACCTGTGTTCGCTGGTGTTCACCGACGACGAGGTCGGGTACATGCGCAGCCTGCGCTTCATCAAAAGCGACTTCGCCGACTTCCTCACCGTGTTTCGCTTCCAGCGCAAGTTCATTACGGTGGGCACCGATGGCCCGCACCTGACGATCCGCGCAAGCGGCCCCGTCGTGCACGTGATGGGCTTTGAAATCTACGTGCTCTACATCGTCAACGAGCTGTATTTCCGGCGCGTCGACCAGGATGCCGCGCTGGTGGTGGCGCGCGAACGCCTGCAGGAGAAGCTGGCACAGCTGCGGGCATTCGCCAGGGAGCCGATGCGCCGCTCGCCGTTCGAGTTTTTCGACTTCGGTGTGCGCCGCCGCTTTTCCGGCGCCTGGCACGACGAAGTGGTCGCGACGCTGGCGCGCGAGGCGCCGGAGTTTTTCAAGGGCACGTCGAACGTGTACCTCGCCAAAAAATACAACCTGGTCCCGATCGGCACCATGGCGCACGAATACCTGCAGGCGTTCCAGTCGTTCGGCGTGCGCCTGCGCGATTTTCAAAAGGCGGCACTGGAAGACTGGGTGCAGGAATACCGCGGCGACCTGGGCACGGCGCTCACCGACGTGGTCGGCATGGACGCCTTCCTGGACGATTTCGACCTGTACTTTGCCAAGCTGTTTGACGGCTTGCGCCACGACTCGGGCGACCCGGTCGAGTGGGGCGAAAAGGCGCTGCGGCACTACAAAAAACTGCGCATCGACGCCCACACCAAGCGCCTGGTTTTTTCCGACGGCCTGACCATGGACAGCGCCATGGCGCTGTACCGCCATTTCTCCGACCGCGTCGTGTGCGGTTTCGGCATCGGCACCAAGCTGACCAACGACACCCAGCACAAGGCGCTCAACATCGTCATGAAGCTGGTTAGCTGCAACGGCCAGCCGGTGGCAAAACTGTCGGATTCGCCAGGCAAGACGATGTGCCGCGACGAGACGTTCCTGGCGTACCTGCGCCAGGTGTTTCATCGCCCGCCGGAAACCACGCCGGTGCCCATCGCGAAATGAACGGTTGCGCGGACACGCCTGTTATCTCGCCTGACGGTGAAATTGCGTGCCGTCACCCACGCTTGCTGCGCAATGTAAATGCTCGTTCCCGGATGGCGGCGCTATGGTTGGGAAAGTCCTGGCAATAAATTGACTTGCCGGGCGTAGAGATGTTGCTCCAGTCTGGTGGCGTACGTCCGGCACAACGCGAATAGCTGCTCAAGCGAAAGCGTGTCGCCAATGCTTCCTGAAGAGCGCGTTCTTTTCACAGCATTATTCCTGAAATCACTTTCGATCTCGATCAGCTGGCTGGCAATGGTTCGAAGCTGCCTGCAGGCGGCGGCATAGTCGATATGGCCGCGTCGAATGTATTCCTCGACAAAAGACGCGCTGTAATAGTAGGAGACGAGGTTGCGATCTTGAATCATCACACACTCCAGAGACGGGATAGAACCAGTGTATTGGTCTGCCAGGCCATGATCAAGAGCTTTGATCCAGTAGTGTCCCATCTTGCATGAAGAAACGTGCGGCAAAGACGGTTCAATTAGCCCGATGTTGCCAGGACTGCCAGCCATCTTTCTGGAGAGAGGTGGAGAAGACAGGCACGTCAATCAATACGTTTCATTTGCACAGCGCAGCGCATTCTTTACGTCGCATTTACGGCGATGCAGCTACTCTTTGGTGTGTTGATCAAGGAACTGGCAGACGAACATATGACGAATGAATTCATACAAGGCACCATGGAACAGAATGACGCGCAACATACCCGGACCATTGGCTCAGAAGAAAACAGCGGCTCGTCCAAAGTGATCTTTGCCGCAATCGCTTCCAACCTCGGGATCGCGGCAGCCAAGTTTGTCGTCGCAGGCATCACCGGCAGTGCGGCAATGGTCGCCGAGGGCATTCACTCCACGGCCGACACCGGAAATGAATTACTGTTGCTCATCGGCGAGCGCAACCGGACCAGGAAACCCGATGCCCGCCATCCATTCGGCTACGGAAAAGTCGTCTATTTCTGGGCACTGATTGTCGCACTGTCGGTGTTCACACTGGGCGGCGGTGTGTCGATCTATCACGGCGTCCACGCAATCATGCACCCGAAGCCACCAGGCGACCCGATGTGGAACTACGTCGTGCTCGGCGTGGCCGCACTGTTCGAGGGCTACAGCTGGAATGTCTCGCGCCTTGAAATCAACAAGAAGAAAAAGCCGGGTAGAACGTTGTGGCAGGCGTTCCGAAGCAGCAAGGATGCATCTGTCTTCACTGTCTTCGTCGAGGATAGCGCCGCTCTCGTGACCATTGCCGTTGCCGCAATGGGAATCGGGCTTGGCCAATTGACCGGCAATCCGTATTTCGACCCGGGCGCTTCGGTGGTAATCGGCCTGATCCTGGTCGTCGCAGCGTTCGTGCTGGCGCGTGAAACAGGTGACTTGCTCGTCGGCGAAACGATGGGGATCAACGGGACCGCGCAGTTGCGCGCCATTTTCGATGCCGAACACCAGCTCGATGCGGTCGGCGACCTGCTCAGCATGCAAATGGGGCCGGATCGCATCTTGCTGACGGCTTCCGTCCAGTTCACCCGGGGGATGCGCATTGACGAAGTGGAAGCGACCATCGCGCGGCTCGAAAAAAACGTGAATGCAGCTTTCCCGGCGATCAAGCAAATCTACTTCGAATCGGGTGCGCTGCGCAACGGCTGGAACCTGGCCCCGGCCGAGCCCGCTCCGCCCTGATCGATACGGCCATCCGGGCAGG